>ERZ827423.143-NODE-143-length-97333-cov-12.201351_pt1 | contig 97333 bp, 66 predicted proteins | sample MGYA00519775_ERZ827423 | MGnify/ENA primary metagenome ERZ827423 (study PRJEB31778, sample SAMEA3449296) | human gut metagenome | biome: human gut; feature: human-associated habitat; material: faeces | place: United Kingdom | collected 2010/2012 ... | reverse complement strand
GATTCTAACATCGTGTTTTTTCCGTGCCCTTTCATTTCCTGCTGTGAATAGTAACCATTTTCCAGCCAGAACGTTTTCCAACTTGTCCCGTTCTTCCGTATCGACAGCCGTGATCCCCTCCGCATGAAGCAGCTGTGCAAAGATCCCGGACCCGCGGATCAGCCTCCCGCTGAAGGTCCCGTCATAGATATGCCGGCAGCCGCAGCTCGGACTGCGCGCCTGTAGGACGGCGAGCTGTGCACCGGCTTCCTTCACTTTTTCCAGTTCGATCCGCGCGCCGCGCCGGTATTGCGCATCGCAGCTGACACCGGCCGCACTGCGCACCGTGCCGCCGACGATCTCACAGGGCTCTCGCGGGATCGGCAGACCCCCGCTCACTTCTGGACAAACGGGGATGACCTCATGGCCCCGCAGCCATCCGCACAGTGCTTCATCATAGTTGTTTCCGCCGCTGTATTTACAGTTTTCGCCCAGCAGGCAGCGGCTCACTGCGACCTTCATCGTCCCTCCCGGAAGAATTCATCGCACAGCCCAGCTAACATATCGCTGCCTTCGACATAGCTGGCGTGATCCTCGTGTTCCAGGATGAACAGGCGGCTGTCTGCGATGCAGGCGGCGATCTCCCGGGTATGCGCCTCCTCGATGATGTCGTTCTGCCCGGCCAGCACACAGGTCGGACACTGCACACGTGAGAGATCCGCCTTCGTCAGCAGCGGTTCCTCCAGCATCAGCGCCATGCGCGGATCTCCGCTTCGCGCATATTCCGCACGCATGTCCCGCCGGCCCTCCTCCTTGATGCCATAGGGATGGTAATTGGCCCCGCACAGGATCATGCGCCTCACCAGCTGCGGATACCAGATGGCCAGAAACAATGCGATGATGCCGCCGTCGCTGAAGCCAAGCAGGTCGATCGGCCCATCAAACAGCTGAATGAGCGCCTCGGTCATGTCCTGCGCCATATCGCTGTAATGATACTCGCTTACCGGGGTGCTTTTCCCATGCCCCCGCGTATCAAACAGATAGATCTGGAAGCGGTCCTGCAGCGCGGCGCACAGCGTGGAAAAGGTCGTATGATCCTCTCCGTTCCCATGAAGCATGACCAGTGGCATGCCGCTGCCATGCGCCTCATAATACAGGTCGATCCCGTTCACATGAATGCTCGCCATATGCTCCTCCTCTCGTCTCCATGATACCACATCGCGGCGGCATAGAAAAAGACGGCCGCAGCCATCTTTTTCAAGGGGGTTAATATTTCAACAGTTCGTCATACAGCAAGCCATAGGTGACAGCGCTCTTTTCCCAGCTGACATCCGTGTTCATCGCATGACGAATCAATGTTGTCCAATCTTCCTTGCGATTGTAGTAGACATCAATCGCAAAATACAGCGTATTGATCAGCTCATCAGAGCTGTAGTTCGCAAAGCTGAAGCCGTTTCCGGTCTTCTCATACTCATTGAACGGCTGCACCGTATCGCGCAGTCCGCCGGTCTCCCGCACCAGCGGCAGCGTGCCGTAGCGCATCGAGATCAGCTGCGAGATGCCGCATGGCTCAAAGAGCGAAGGCATCAGGAACAAGTCGCTTGCCGCATAGATGCGGTGTGCCAACGACTCATTGTAGCCGCGATAGAACACGATCTTGCCCTTGTTGCCGTTTTCCAGCTGCGCCATCTTCTCTTCGATCAGCGGTTCTCCGCTGCCCAATACAGCCAGCTGGATCGGTGCTGCGCACAGCTCGTTCAGCTTTTCCATCAATAGATAGAAGCCCTTCTGCCAGGTCAGGCGGGAAACCACGCCGATGAGCATAACATTCGGATCGACCTGCAGTCCAAGCTCCTTCTGCAGCGCCATCTTGTTTTCCTTCTTCTGTTTCTCGACATTGACCTTGTTGTAGTGATAAGGGATCTCCGGGTCATCCATCGGATTCCACATCTCGATATCGATGCCGTTCACGATGCCCCACAGATCATACTTGCGCATGTTCAGCACCATTTCCAGATGCTCGCCATACTGCGGCGTCAGGATCTCCTGAGAATAGCTCGGCGATACGGTCGTCACCTTGTCGGCATACAGGATACCGGATTTCATGAAGCTGATGCCGCCGTCATAACGCACATTGCCATTGTCAAACAAGTAATATCCCAAACCCAGGCAGCTGTCCAGCATCTCTACGCCGAAGTTGCCCTGATAAGCCATGTTATGGATCGTATAGACATGGCGGATGTTGCGGTAACGCTCATCGAAGCTGTGTCCTTCCTTGCACATGCATGGGATCATGCCGGTATGCCAGTCGTGGCAGTGGATGATCTGCGGCCAGTAATTGAGCTGGTTGAGCATCTCGATGACCGCCTTCTGGAAATACGCAAAGCGCTCGCCGTCATCGTCATATCCATACATGGAATCTCGTTCAAAATATCCCTGGTGCTCGATGAAATAGAACACGACATTGTTCTTGATGATGGAGAACAGTCTCACCGGCACTTCATGATAGTTGATGGATACTGAGTATTCCTTTTCAAAATAGAAGTCCTGATGATACTTTTCCGCGATCTTTTTATACAGCGGCATGACGACGCGGACTTCATGCCCCTTCTTTACGAGTTCCGGAGCCAGGGAGCCGATCACATCGGCCAGACCGCCGCTCTTGATGAACGGAAGTCCCTCTCCGGCTGCCATTAAGATAGTAGCCATTAGATTCGGTCTCCTCTCTTGATATACAACGGATGATCCGGTTCGCCGATCAGTTCCTTCTTGCGGATCGCTTTGACCTTCTTATCCACGACCGCACATCTGATGCAGACGTCCTTGCCGATGGTCACGCCCGGAAGGATGACGCTGTCCTCTACGACGGCGCCCTTCTTGATGACCACGCCTCGACCGATGACAGAATTGCGCACCGTACCTTCGATCTCACAGCCGTTGGACACCATGGAATGCACCACGGCTCCGCCGTTGGAATACTGCGTCGGTGCAGAGTCATTGGTCCGCGTATAGATCGGCCACTCTGAATTAAACAGATCCTTGGCCTTATCAAAATCCAGCAATGAGATATTCGCGTCATAGTAGCTCTTGAAGTCGCTCACGCAGGCGAAGAAGCCGCGCAGCGAGATGCCGCGGATATCCAGTTCCGGACATTCATCATTGATGATGTCTTTGAACCAATACATAGAGCTTGTATTCGCTGCTTTCTTGACCAGCGAGATGAACAGCTCCTTGGACAGGATATACGTCCCGCAGGAAACGGCACGGTTCTTGTAATTGCCGTGGTTCTGATCGATGGAAAGCACGCCCTTCTGACGATTGAGATTGAGCACATCACAGTTGATGAAGCTCTCCTTGGCATTGTCCACATTCTTATACAGAATGGAGATATCCGCCCCGCTCTTGATGTGCTGGTCGAGCAGTTCCGCATAATCCGCGCGGAAGATCATGTTGCTCGCCGTGATGATCACATATGGATCAGGCGCTTCCTCGATGGACTGCATGTTGAACATATACGTGCAGATGTCGCTGTTATAGGCGCTGTTCGCGCTCATGTCCTCCGCGGTCAGGATATGCAGCTTCCCGCGTTTGGAATTGATGTTGTAATGACGTCCTGTGCCCAGATGCTCGATCAGCGAACGCGGGTTGGCCTTGACATAGACCTGGATGCGGTCCACGCCGCTGTTGCTCAGGTTCGAGATCGGGAAGTCGATCATGCGGTAACGGCCCAAAAAGGAGAATGCGGAGACCGGACGATAATCCTGCATGCCCTTGACCAGGACATTTGGTCCTTCATAGTTTACGATTCCGAATGCTTCACACATAACTATTCACCCCTCACTCTCTTGCTGATCAGCTCGATCTTCTCACTGTTGGGATCACCGACGATCGCGCCGGCATCGATCTTCACGCCGTCAGCCACGATCGCACGATAGACCTTCGCCCCTTCGCCGACTTCGGCGTTCGGCATCAGGACCGCTTCCTTAACTTCCGCGTTTTCCCTGATCTTCACGTTGGTAAAGAGCACGGAATCCTCCACGCTTCCTTCGATGATGCAGCCCTGATTGATATATGCGTTGTGCACCGAACCGGTCTCGCTCACATAATGCGGCATGGTCGGCACATCTTCGGTATAGATCTTCCATGACGGATCGCTGAGATCCAGGTCATTGTTCTTGTCGAGCAGGTCCATATTGGCTTCCCACAGGGAGTCGATCGTGCCGACATCCTTCCAGTAGCCCTTGAACTGCCAGGCGAACAGCCGCTTGCCGTCATTGAGCATCGTCGGGATGATGTCCTTTCCGAAGTCATGGTTGGAATCTGGATTCACCATGTCGGCCGTCAGCATCTTCCTGAGCAGCTTCCAATTGAAGATGTAGATGCCCATCGAAGCCAGGTTGCTCTTCGGCTGCGCCGGCTTTTCCTCAAATTCGATGATCCGCTCTTCCTCATCCGTGTTCATGATGCCGAAGCGGCTTGCTTCCTTCATCGGCACCGGACGCACAGCAATGGTCACATCGGCATTGCACTCAATGTGGTGTGAGAGCATCTTGGCATAATCCATCTTGTAAATATGGTCACCGGACAAAATCAGAACATAGTCCGGATCATTGCTGTCGATAAAGTCGATATTCTGAGAGATCGCATCGGCAGTTCCGCGGTATACTCCGAAAGCTGTGCCGTCTTTCTCGCGCGGCGGCAGCACATACACACCGCTGTCTCTCGTATCGAGGCCCCAACGCTGACCGGCTGCGGCATAAGAGTTCAAGATCACGGATTCGTACTGTGTCAGTACTCCGACAACATCGATGTTCGAGTTGGCGCAGTTGCTTAACGGGAAATCGATGATTCGATATTTCCCGCCGAAATACACTGCAGGCTTGGCGTTTTTCTTGGTCAGGTCCAGCAGACGTGTCCCTCGACCTCCGGCAAGTATCATTGCCAGCATCTTGTTCTGTTTCATATTAAACCCCCTCTTTAGGTTTCATACTTTTAGTATACTACTTTCACGTGAAAATTCCAGCGTTTTAAAGCAGTTTCACGAACTTTTGTATGCGCTTGCATGATTTGACATATTTCGCACTTTCCGCTTTCTCCTGCTCTCTGCTCATTTTTTTAAATAAGCGTTGATCCGCCGCTCCAACCTGATCAGCTCATTCTCGATATCCTGCTGATTATGCACCAATGCAGAAAGCGTCCCATCTGCGCTCTGGATGATCTGCTCTCGTTCTTGTGTCATGCGCACCGATACGCCCTGGCGCATGACCGTATCGAGCACGTCCATATCGAAAACGCTGCTTCCAGGGATATCCGCTTGCAGCGCCGCGTTGACTTCTTCATCCTGCATGATCGAAGGAAGCACCGAAACGCCTTGCGAAACGATCGCAGCTTGCTTCTGATGCTCTGCATCGCCGCTCAGATACCGCATGAACTCCCATGCTAGCTTTTTCTGCGTGCTGCGCGCAGACATCGCGACCATCAGCGTGTCGATAGCCGAAGTATTCACTCCCTGCTCTCCGCTGGGGAAAGGCAGGCATTCCCACTCAAAGCCAGAAAACTTCTTCACTCGCCATGGATAAGGCATATATGCCCGATAATCGCTGTAATTCATCGGCTGAAACGCCACCTGTCCTTCATCGAACTGCTGGGTGCTGACCTGATCCTGATCACAGACACCATACAGTTCACGCAAGAACGTTATCGCTTCGATCATCGATACATCGGAAAAGCTGGCCGTATCCGTCTGTTCATCATAGAAGAGCGCACCGTTGCTGTAGGCTGCCTGCTGCCAGCTAAAGCCGCATGTTCCATACTGATCGACCACACCGTCTCCGTCCGTATCTTTCGTCACCTTTTCCACGATCCGCAAAAAATCATCCCAGGTCCAATCTTGGTCAGGAATCGCTATTCCTTCTTGCTGCAGCAGCGTCTTGTTCACAAAGATGAGCTCAGGCACCGATAAATAAGGAAGCGCATACAACGTTCCATCTTGGCGGCATGTCTGCAGCGATGCCGGGTAATACGCCTCTTCCTGAAATGCCGCATCAGCCCGAGCAAAGTCATCCAATGGCTGTAAGGCATGAGTGGAAGCCAGTGTGGAAAAATATTCACTGGGCACGAACAAAATGTCCGGCAGATCATCACGCAGGATACACTGCGCGATCCACTCCTCATACTCATCCTTCGGAATACCGCTCTCATATTCGATCTGAACGCCAGGATGCGTTTCAGCAAAGGCGGCGATTGCTTCATCCAGCAAGCTGTAACTGTCTGCTTCCGGCACATCCCAGTTGCTGCCGGAAAACACTGCGATCCGCAGCACCGGTGTCCGCGAACCGAAATAAAGCATGCTCAAGACAGTCGCAGCGGTAAGCGCGATGATCAGCCAACGCCTTCTCATGTCTGTGATCCCCGGCGTACCAGCCGCTGATTCTGAAGCGCCCATATGGCCAGCTGAGTGCGGTCGCGCAGTGAAAGCTTATCCAAGATCACACTGATATAATTACGCACCGTTCCTTCGGTAAATGCCAGCTCTGCGGCAATCTCGCGGTTAGAGAGACCGTTGCCTACCTTGGCGATGATGCGCCATTCCGTGCGTGAAAGATGCTGCAGCTCATCGGCCGCGGTCTCACTTTCCACCTGGTTTTTCGCCATGTCGGAAAACATGCGCATCGCCTTGATGGCGATATCAGGATGGATGACCCCGCCGCCAGAAACGACCGTCACGATCGCCTGATGCAGCTCATCCAGCGAAACCCCCTTCAGCAGATAGCTGCTCGCGCCATATTTCAATGCGTCATAAATGTAATCATCGTCATCGAATGTGGTCAGCACGATGACCTGGATATCCGGATAGCGTTCTTTGACCTCTTTTGTACACTGCACACCGTTCATCTGCGGCATGCGCACATCCATCAAGATCACATCCGGACGACAGGATGGGATCAGGTTCAGCACCTCTTCCCCATCCGCCGCCAGACCAGCGATCTCAATATCATCTTGTGAACTAAGCAGGATCTTCAAGCTCTCTCTGAGCAGTTCCTGATCATCCGCGATCATCACCTTGATCATATCCGTTCATCCTCCTTTCTCAGCGGCAGCTCGACCAGCACTTCAAAACCGTCTCTGCCATAAAAACGTACATTGCCATTAAGCAATGCGATGCGCTCTTTCATATGATGCAGTCCAAAGCCCTCCTGAATATCCACGCACCCCTTGCCATCATCTTCAATGATCAGGATGAGAGAATCTTGGTCTTTGCCAAAGGAAATGTAAATGCGGCTGGCATGCCCATGCCGGACACTGTTGGTCATGCACTCCTGCACGATCCGATAGATCGTATCTTCTTCATCCGGCTGAAAGTCCAGCGAATCCAAATGACAGACATAGCTGACCTTGACCCCGCTCGAGCGCATGAACTCTTCGATCATCGTTTCCAGCGCCCCCTTGAGCGTGTGATTTTCCAACGCATCTGGACGCAGCTTGCGCACGGAACGCCGTACATCCTTCAATCCTTCTCGGGCCGTAGCAGACAAGATATCCAGCTGCTTTATCGCCATGTCTGGATCGCGCTGCAACAGTGTCTTGGCCGCATCGATGCCGGTGGACAATCCGGTCAGCGTATGTCCAAGCGTATCATGTATCTCCCTGGCCAAGCGGTTACGTTCTCTTGTCTCTCCCATCTTCTCCCTGACATCCGCCATCTCCTCCAACTGATGATTCAGCGTGCGAAGCTCATCATTGATCCGGCGCATCTGTGCACTTTCCAGCATCTGATCCTGGATCAAAAACAGGATATACACCAGAAACAAGATAAGCACCGACGTAGAGAGCGCGGAAGCTGTCCCCTGAAAGAGCGAAGCAGACTGCGCCGTGTACGGATATAGATAACGTTCAAATGAAGTGATCGGCACAAAAGCGCTTACGACATGATCATTGGTGAACAAAAAGAGGATGACCAAGATGATCAGGCCGATGCCGCGGTTTTTCCGATCTCTGGTCAGCGTCAGCATATTGGCTGCCACAAGCAAGAATATCTGATTGCCGGCAAAGCTCGTCAGCCGCAGCAGTGCCATACATATGACGCTTTCCAAAAGCAAGAACGCCAGAGCGCTCCATGGCTTTTCCCGCACATGTCCGCGCAGCTGCATCACGCCCAACAGCATCGGATACAGCAAAAGCGTACCGCCAAGGATCAGCGTTGCAGGCAGCGGGATCACCTCTGCCTGCCTCAAGAAGTCCGCCGCTTCAAAACGCTGCTGGATGAGATCCGTCGTAAAAAAGATGAACACAGCCAGAAACAGCAGCTGCAAAAAGCAGATCCCGCATAACAGCGCGTAGGAAACGCGCAGCCGAAAGCCGCTGTCCGATATCAACGCTTTGATCACTGCCATCCCTCCAATAAGTATTCATCGATATTGCTGCCATCGATCAGACTGACAGCGATTTCTTCCTCTTGCAGCTCATGATCGCCCGCCTTTATCGCATAAGCCGCGGATATGGCCTTCTGCGCCATCTTCTTTGGATATTGCGCCACAGTGGCATCCATATATCCCTCTTTGATCAGCACCTTGGCCTCTGGCGCACCATCCACGCCAAGCACCATCACCGCATCCTCATCGATCTTTTGATCTTGCAGCGCAGCCACGGCGCCCAGCGCAGAAGGATCATTCAATGCCATCACGACATCGAAGGCAGTACCTTGTTCCAACAGCCCCTCGATCAGCGGCATGCTTTTTTCCAGCTGCCCTTCACAATCCAGTTCACTCACGATATGATAGCCTGGTTCATCTGCGATAGCATCTCGAAAGCCCTGCAGCCGCTCTTGCGCCGAATAGGCCGCCCCATGGGAAAGCAGCACGATATCAGCACTTTCGCGATGCTCCATCATATAGCGGGCACACAGCTGTCCGGCCTGGTAATTGTCTGAGACGACCGTATGATCGACAAAGTCTTCTCCATCATAGACATTGGTATCGATAGCGATGACGATGATGCCCTTCTGACTGGCTTCCCTGAGCACATCGACCAAGCCGCGGGAATCGACAGGATTGACGATCAGCACATCGATACCTTCTGCCATCATCGTCTTGATCTGTTCGATCTGTCTCTCTATGGAAAGCTGTGGATCCATCGTGATCATCACATCACCGCCCGCTTCCACCTGATTGCGCAATTCTTCGTCGATCACTTCATAAAACGGGTTGTTCATGGTCATATAAGTAGCCCCAAACAGCAGCGGCTCTTCTTCGCTGACCAGTCCTGCAGCCGTATAATGGTGCAGCCATAAACATCCGATCAGCCCCAGCAGCAGGGTCAACGCCAGGATCGACAGTTCGACCGGGTATCTTTTCATCCTTTTCGCACTCCATTTCTTTCTTTCATTATATCAAAGCTTTTCAATGGGAAAAGGTCTTTTCGCAAATCGTTTGATTTACGAAAAGACCGCTTCAGCTTTGTTCTGCCAGCTTCAAGAGCTTTTCGATATTCTCTCTCCCATGCCGCAGCGATCGTGTCACTGCCAGCATCCAGATACAGTCCGCAGCCAGCAGCACGAACAGAAGGACACGCACCGCGGCAACGCCGGGAAACGCTGTCTGAAATGCCGCATAGATGCCGGCTGCCAGCAGGGAGGAGAGCGCCATGGACATGCGCAGCCACTGCTTCAGCCTGTTCCACAGGATCTTCTGCATCTGCGCTTCCTGTCTGAGCTGCTGCCTGTTCATGATCTCAATACGTGAGCTGCGGATCGAAGAATCCGATCAATACGCCGACAAAGGCGATCACGACAAGCAGAAGCATCACTTTCAGCGGAGACATCTTCTTCTTGGCGATCAGAAACCAGCATAATAGGACGAAGATGGCGGTCAGTCCTTGCGGCAACACTGAGTTGATCTGATCATTCAAATTCAGGAATACTTCGCCGGTATCCGGATTGCTCATCTCGAATACGGTCTTCACGCTCACCCAGGTCGCTGCCACAGCGCCGATGACCATGCTTCCCAGCATCATGATGCTTTCTCTGAGTGCCTGCGACTTTTCTCCGGTCAGGAACTCGACCGCTTTGCCGCCGAGCTCATATCCCTTGAAAAACAACAGCCGCATGCCCAGGGTGATGATCACATTCCAAGCGATGATATAGAAGACCGCACCTACCGGAGAGCCGCCGGTAGACAGACCAAGCGCAATGCCCAGCAGCAGCGGAATGAGCACACCGACCACCAGTGAGTCGCCGATACCTGCGATCGGTCCCATCAGCCCGGCACGCAGACCGTTGATCGTATCGCTGTCCACACCCTCCTGATTAGCGCGGGCTTCTTCCAGACCGACCGTTACGCCTACGATGATCGTCCCCAGCTGCGGTTCGGTATTGAAAAAGGCCTTATACGTTTCCAGCGCTTCTTTCTGTTCCTCTTTCGTATCATACAGTTCCTCAATGACCGGCAGCATCGCACACAGATATCCGAATGTCTGCATATGCTCCTGCGAGAAACAAGTCAGATGTCCATAATACCAGTTACGGAACGCTTTGTTCAGCGTCTTCTTTGACAATTTCTTCATCTTAGATATCCTCCTCGTCATCGGCATCATCAGATATGCTCACCCTGTTCATCTGTGCAAGCTTGATCTGATAGCTAAGATAAGCGAACATCGCAGCGATGATCGTGGTCACGACCAAATTGATGCCCAGCGCGGCAGCTAAGGCAAAGCCGACAAAAAACGGGATGAAATCTGTTCCTTTGGCAATGATCTGCTTAAGCAGGATCGCGATTCCCACACATGGCAGGAGCGAACCGACCGTGAAGATGGTCTTCATCGGGATACCATCCATCGGCAAAGCTGTCTTGATCAGTTCGACCATATCTGCGCCGACCAGGCAGATGATAAAGGTCGGCAAGAAAGAGCAAACCAGGTGTGAGATCCAAGGCAGTCCCATATCGACCAGATACAGCTTATGGAACTTACCTTCATCGACAGCCTTCCAGCCGATGTGCTGCCAGATCAGATTCATCGTTGCCGTGCCATAGAACAGCACTGTGCCTAATGTACCGACCATGGCCCCAAAAGAAGTAGCTAAGCCGATGCCATCCGCATTGGCCGCATCCATGCCATAGCTGTTCAGCGCCAGCATCGCCAGCGGGATGCCGATGTAACTGACCGCGCGCACATCAGCGCTGACCGTTCCGCCCGGGGTGACCAGCGCGATATACAGCAGCTGCATCGCTGCCCCGACCAGGATACCGGTACGTACATCGCCAAGGATCAGCCCACAGATGAGCCCGCCGACCAGCGGCCGTCCCAGCGTATAGTTTCCGATGGCCGAGCCGCCCATGCCGGGCATGCTGGCCAGGCAGGCAAAGAACCCTAGCAGAGCTGCCTGCAACACATTGATCTCCATGATCATTCCCCCTTCTTCTCTCAGTAGCCGAACTGCTCTTTGAACTTATTCCAGCTGCCGATGCCTTCATCTGGGATCAAACGGAACTCTATTTCATAGCCAGCCTTGGCAATTTCCTCTAATGCATCAGCTTCTGCTTGCGTAATGGACTGATTATTGCCCAGCTTGACCGCATCAGGGCGATCATTGCACGGACCGATGATCACTTTCTTCACCCCGCAGGTAAAACGCTGATCGACCAGGATCTTCTTCATATCGATCGGATTCTTCGTGATCAGGAAATAACGAGTATCAGAATCCAGCACCTTTTGACACTTTTTCTCCCAATCCGCCATCGTCCAGACGAATGTCTTTTTGCCGCTTGCGCTCTTATATGCCGCCTTCAGCACGCTATTGTTTGCAGCGGCATCATTGACAGCCACGATGCCGTCACACGGGTACTCCAATGCCCATCTCGTACAAGTCTGTCCGTGGATCATACGGTCATCCACGCGGATAAATGATATTGACATGTTCTTTTCCTCCTTTGATCAAATGTCTTCCTCTTCTTCGTTTTGCAATGTCATCTCAGTGATCGACGCTGTTGCTTCCTGCAGGATCATCTGCTTCATCTCCCGAATGCCCTGATCCTTGCACAGGACGGCGTTCAGCGCCATCGGCAGGTTCATTCCGCCCAACACAGCGGTATTTGTGAGCATTCCTTTTTCCTGCAGCACATCCAGCACCGTCGTCAACGGAGAACCGCCGATCAGATCAGCCAGCACGAGCAGCTCATCTTGTTGATCAAGCTGAGCGATCAGGGTCTGTGCACGCAGCCTGAATTGTTCCACTGACTCGCCATCACGCAGTCCGATGCTCATGATTCCCTCGCTGTTTCCCGCAAACATGTGCAGCGTGTCGCACAGCCCTTCCGCAAATCCGCCATGAGAAACCATCAATACATATGCGCTCATCTCTCTCACCCTTTCTGAATACGGTTACATTATAAAAAAGCACTGCGCTCAGTGAAACTGAAATCTGTCAGTGCTTTTCTTGACCATCGTCAGTTGTCTCATGACAAATGTCATCATTTTTTTCATCATCCTGATGCAGAAGCAGAAAAAAACGTCGTGATCTTCTGATTTTTCGTATGACATCCGTCATCATGATCTGCACAATTCCCACTGCTCGCTCTTTTCTTTCCGGTAATTTCTGATATGATGTTAGCAAAGGAAGTGACGACATGGAGCTGAAACTGATTATTTTCGATGTGGACGGCACGCTGTATGACCTGAAGAGCCACTGCATCCCACAGAGCTGCACAGAGGCGATCCGCCAGCTGAAACGCAACAAGATCCGCTTTGCCATCGCAAGCGGACGGGCACATTATGGGATGGGCAAGGCGCTCAACGATCTGCGCGCAGATTACATCATCGCCGACAGCGGCGGCGTCATCGTGGACAGCGAGGGCAATATGCTCTATCATGAGGATATGCCCTTTGCGGAATGCTGCCAGCTGCTCGAGTTTGCTCGGCAAGAGGAAGCTGGTCTCGTCTTCAAGTTTCCCCAGCATATGTACATTTACCAGCACCCTGAGAAGGTAGACTGGCTGCAGGGACAGATGAACTCTGACATCGGCAGCGAGCCGTTCATCTTTCACCCGGAACAAGACCGCCATTACCTGGAGCTGCCTCAGTGCGCCAGCATCCATGCCGATCCTGAAAGGATCAAGGCGTTCGCTCAGCACAGCACGCTGTCGTTCCGCCAGTTTTCTGAATATGGGTTCGATGTTGCTCCACAGGGCGTGAACAAGGGCAGCGGCATCCGCAGGCTGCTCTCTCTGCTGGATCTTCCCAAATCGCAGTGCGCCTGCTTCGGGGACAATTACAACGACATCGAGATGATGGAGTCATGCGGCTTCCGCGTCGCGATGGGCAATGCCGTGCCAGAGATCAAGGCGATGGCCGATCACGTGACCACGGCCACGGATGAAGACGGCATCCTGCTTGGCTTACAGCACTTGGGCGTCATTTAAAAAGACCGGGACATATTTCCGCATCCCGGTCCTCATACAAAGTCATACATCTGAAGCAGTTCCTCCACCGAGGTCTGCTTTTTTTCTTCGCCTTCCAGCACCCTGACGATCTTGCCCTCGTTCATGATCAGCGTCTTTGTCCCATATTCCAGCGCCTGACGCAGGTTATGGGTGATCATCAGCGTCGTGATCTGATTCTCGTGAATGATCTGATCGGTGAGCTTCATCACCTGCGCCGCGGTATTGGGATCCAATGCAGCCGTATGCTCATCCAGAAGCAGAAGCTTCGGCGTCACGATGGTGGCCATGAGCAGCGTAAGCGCCTGGCGCTGTCCGCCGGAAAGCAAGCCGACCGGCTGGTTCATGCGATCCTCCAGGCCCAGGCCAAGCTGGCTGAGGCGATCATGGAACAGCTGGCGGTCCTTCTTCTGAATGGCGCGGCTCAGCGTCATCCGCTTCCCCCGGGAATAAGCCAGGCCGAGGTTTTCCACGATGCTCATGTCCGGGGCGGTCCCCTTCATCGGATCCTGAAAGAGGCGGCCGATATAGCGGGCACGTTTGTGCTCCGGCTGACGCGTCAGATCCATGCCATCCAGCGTGATCGTGCCGCTGTCTGCGCTCAGCGTGCCGCTGACGGCATTGAGCAGCGTGCTCTTTCCCGCGCCGTTGGTGCCCAGCACACAGACAAACTCGCCCCGATCGAGATGCAGCGACACATGATCGAGCGCCTTGCGTTCATTGACCGTCCCCGCATGGAACGTCACACTGACATCATTAAGATCGAGCATAAGGTTTCCTCCGTTTCTTCAAGAACGGCAGCGAGATCGCGATAGCGACCAATGCGGCCGAAAACAAATTCAGATCGCTTGCGCTCAGGCCGAACTGCAGCGCAAACGTAAGCAGAAAGCGGTAGATGATGGAGCCGACGATCACGCTGATGAAGCTGCGCAGGATCGTGCGGTGTCCGAAGAAGGCTTCTCCCACGATGATGGATGCCAGACCGAGCACCATCTTGCCGGTGGAGCTGTTCACATCCGCAAACGACTGATATTGTGCGAGCAAGCCGCCGGCCAAGGCGATGATGCCGTTTGCCAGTGCCAGCCCCAGGATCTTCATCCGGTCCGCGCTGATGCTGGACGCACGAACCATTGCTTCATTAGAGCCGGTCGCCCGCATGCCCATGCCCAGCTGCGTATGCAAGAACAGATAGAGGATCACGGCCACGGCGGTGAGCATGCCCACGATGACGATCATCGAAGCAGCCTCTCTGCCGAAGATCTCCTGCGCCTGAGTGAAGATCGTCTCTCTGCCAAACAGCGAGACATTAGGCAGGCCGCCCTGGATCCGCAGGTTGACCGAATACAGCGCGGTCATCGTCAGGATGCCGGACAAGATCGGCTGGATGTGCAGCTTCGTCATCAACAGTCCGGTGACGAGCCCGCAGCACATGCCGCAGAGAAAGGCGGCAGCCAATCCGAGATAAGGATGAGCGGCCAGCGTGCACATCGCCGCTGCCGCGCATCCGCAGGTAAAGCTTCCATCTATGGTCAGATCAGGGATGTTCAGCACCCGAAACGACAAGTAGACGCCGAATCCCATGATCGCATAAAGCAGCCCGAGCTCCAGGGCGCCGATCAACACTGATGCTCCCATCGATCATCACTCCTGTTCCATCATGACGAGATTCTCACTGTTCGCAATGGAATCCGGAAGCGTGATGCCCAGCGCCTCCATCACATCGCGGTTGACGTAGATGCTCAGATCGCTCTTGAACTGCTTGACCGGAATATCCGCTACATCTGTTCCCTTCAGCACCTGATCCACCATGCGCGCGGTCTCACGCCCAAGCTCTGTATAGTCGATGCCCACGGTCATGAAGCCGCCGTCGCTCACCATCGAATCCGCGCCTGTATAGAACGGGATCTGATTTTCCAGGGCCGCCTGTGCCGCCGCGCTCATCGCGCTGGCCACCGTATTGTCATTGGGCGAGAAGATGGCGTCGCAGGAAGCGCAGAGCGTCTCTACCGCCTGCTGCACATCATTGCTCGTGGTCACGGTGACTTCCTGCACCTCGATGCCGTTTTCCTCACAGAACTGCTTGGCCTTGGCGATGTTGGTCACCGAATTGGTCTCGCTCGCATTGTAGACCACGCCCAGCCGCTCCATATCCGGATCGACTTCCAGCGCCCTCTGCAGGATCTGTTCCACCTGCACATCATCCATCGTGCCGGTCATGTTCTTGTCCGGCTCTTCCAGCGTGGATGTCAGCCCTGCCGTGATCGGATCAGAAACGGCGGAGAAGATCACCGGGATATCCGCGGCATAGCGGGCCGCCCCCTGTGCCGTCGGGGTCGCAATGGCCACGATCACATCTGTACCGTCACCAGCAAAGGTGGAGAGGATGCTCTCCAGCGTGGACGTGTTGCCGCCGGCATCCTGATAGTCCAGGTCGATATTTTCTCCGTCCACATAGCCCAGCTCCTTCATCTCTGCGTCAAAGCTGTCGCGGATCGTGTCCAGCGACTTATGTGCCATGATCTGTGCGACGCTGACCTTTGGCATTTCCTCACCTGTGCTGCTTCCGCACCCGCTTAACATTCCAGCTGCCAGAATGGCGCTCATCATCAGTTTCTTCATCTGTTTCATCTCATTTTCCTCCTTGTCGATTCCGACTATTTTTCTCCTGTGTTGTTCCTGACTTCCTGCCAGTCATCCCATTCCTGCGCACTCATGTGCCGATCACCCCTTCTCATAAAAAAACACCTGCCCAAAAGCCTTCCGGCTTCAGGACAGATGTGTTCAATCACCTCTGCGGTACCACCTGATTTGGTTTTTTTCCATAAAAAACCCGCTCTTCAAGATCCTAACCAATCTCTAGTCCGATAACGGGGACAACCGTCTCACATACTCGGGAACATGCCCTTTCCTTTCGCCCTCAAGAGTCCATTTGCCTGCCCGCATCTCTGCTGAATTTCCATCATCATCAGCTCTCTGTAAGCGCGTTGCAAGTGTTATCTCTCTCTCACTGGTTGCTTTTACTTTATTCCTTTTGATCCGGATTGTCAACCCTTTCTGAAAAATATGATCAATTGTTTTTGAAAGAAACTTTCATTCAGTAAAAAAAGGAACGATCCATCTAGATCGCTCCCCATATCTTCACTTTACTGTACCTTTGCGTCAAGTGTATTGTCTTTGACCACGACATCATGCGCGCCGCCTTCCACGATGCTCGTTGAAGAGACCAGCGTAATCTTCGCTTTCTGCTGCAGTTCCTCGATGGTCAGCGCACCGCAGTTGCACATCGTGTGCTTGACCTTGCTGAGCGTCAGATCGACATTATCCTTCAGCGCGCCGGCGTATGGCACATAGGAGTCCACGCCCTCTACGAAAGAAAGCTTGTTGGCGCCGCCCATGTCATAACGCTGCCAGTTGCGTGCGCGGGCACTGCCTTCGCCCCAATATTCCTTCATGTATGTCCCGTTGATGGTGACCTTCTTGGTCGGAGACTCTTCGAACCGGGAGAAATAACGTCCCAGCATGACAAAGTCTGCCCCCATCGCCAGGGCGAGCGTGATGTGGTAATCATGTACGATGCCGCCGTCTGAGCAGATCGGCACATAGATGCCGGTTTCCCTGAAATACTCATCGCGGGCCTTGGCTACTTCGATGGTCGCTGTCGCCTGTCCGCGTCCGATGCCCTTCTGCTCGCGGGTGATGCAGATCGAACCGCCGCCGATGCCGATCTTGACAAAATCCGCGCCGGCCTCAGCCAGGAAGCGGAAGCCTTCCGCATCGACCACGTTGCCGGCACCGACCTTCACACTGTCGCCATAGTGATCACGGATCCATTTCAGCGTGATTGCCTGCCATTCGCTGAATCCCTCGCTGGAATCGATGCACAGCACATCTGCGCCGGCTTCTACCAGCGCCGGCACACGCTCAGCATAATCGCGCGTGTTGATGCCTGCGCCGACGACATAGCGCTTATCCTTGTCCAGCAGTTCGTTGGGATGCTCTTTGTGGGAATCATAGTCCTTGCGGAAGACGAACGCCTTCAGCCGTCCTTCTTCATCCACGATCGGCAGCTGATTCAGCTTATGCTCCCAGATCAGATCGTTGGCCTCAGACAGCGTGCAGCCATCCTTTCCGCAGATCAGCTTGTCAAAAGGGGTCATGAAATCGGTCACCTTTGTGGAAGGATCCATCCGGGAGACACGATAATCGCGACTGGTCAGGATACCCAGCAGCTTTCCCTCCGCGCTGCCATCTTCAGTGACGGCCATCGTGGAATGGCCGGTCTCAGCTTTCTTGGCCAGCACATCAGCCAGGGTCGCGTCAGCCGGCAGATTAGAATCGCTGCGGACAAAGCCTGCCTTGGTCGCCTTGACACGACGCACCATGGCTGCCTCATTTTCCACGCTCTGTGAACCATAGATGAAGGAGATGCCTCCCTCACGCGCCAGGGCACACGCCATGCGCTCGCCGGATACCGACTGCATGATCGCAGATACCATAGGGATATTCATGCTCAGCGGGGATTCTTCCTCCCCCTTGCGGAATTTCACGATCGGTGTTTTCAGGGAAACATTTGCCGGTGTGCATTCGCTGGAAGAATATCCAGGCACCAGCAGATACTCGCTAAATGTACGTGACGGTTCGGTAAAAAAAGTTGCCACACTTTCACACTCCTTCTCTTTGAAATTTTACTCATTATAATCGCTTTTATGGCAAAAATCAACACTGCAATTTCTGAATGTTCTTTCTGTAAAAAGAACCGCAAAAAATTACATGATTTGCGGTTCTTTTCATTTCTTTCAATCAATCCAGCAGACAGACGATCGTAGAATACGGCCTGATCTCCAGGTCCTGCTCCCGATATCCTTCCTCACCATTGTAATACAAGATCTCCGCAGGCGTATCCAGATGATAGTGGAATGGCGACCCGGTCGGATTGAAGAATGTCCAGATCGACTCTTCCCCGTCGCTGGTCTTATAGATCAGCACCTTGCGCTCGATATCATCGAAGGCAACCCGATGATACAGCGACTCCGTGATGCTGTAGCGGAAACAGGAATGATCGCGGCGGATACGGATCAGCTGTTTCACATGACCGACCATTTCTCGATTGTTGTTGCGGCGGTCATAATCCAGCGCGTTGATGTCATCCCCTGAATTGTAAGAATTCCCGATGCCATGCTTCGTGCGCCCGAATTCCTGTCCGCTGTGCAGGAACGGAACGCCTTGTGCAAGCAACACCATGGCGATCATCATTTCTTGTCTGCGGCGGCGGATCCATCGTTCCTCGCCGCGGCAGCATTCCCGCATCTTGTCCCAGGATGTGTGATTGTCATGACATTCCACATAATTGATGACATTGCGCGGATTGACGAACATCCTTCCTGCGCCGAAATCGACGCAGCTGGCGCACAAACAGTTCTTCACGACATCGATGAGCTCCGTATTGCCGGTGCAATACCCTTTTGCCGCGATCTCATACGCCGAAGTGCTGCCCTTCACCACATCGCGGAAACGGTCCGAAAAATGTGCGACAAAAGGCATGCGGCCATTGTTCTGCATGCTGGCCCGCTGCTCTTCCGGCATGAACGAAGGCATGTTCCACCCTTCTCCATATACCATGAAATCCGGATTGATCGCACGGCAGCGCAAGTAGATCTCGTTGATCGTGGCGATGTCCAAGATGCCCATCAGGTCGAAGCGCAGGCCGTCGATGTGATAGAACCGCGTCATCCATACACAAGTGTCCACGAAATAGCGGGCGCTCATGCGCCGCGACGTGTCGATGTCATTGCCGCACCAGGAACCATTGGAAAAATCGCCCTGATCATTCATCAGGAAATAATAGTTGGGAACGATGTTTTCCAGTGAGAATGTGTTTTTGTCATACACGTGATTGAAGACCACATCCAGGTTGACCCGGATGCCGTTTTCATGGCACTTTTCGACGAGCTGTCCGAATTCCCGCATACGCGCAGACGGAGAAAGGACATCTGTGCTGAAGCTTCCTTCCAGCACCCTGTACTGTACCGGATCATAGCCCCAGTTATAGAAGATGCGCGGATAGATCTCATCCACCGACCCAAAATCAAAGACCGGCATCAGCTGCACATGGGTGATCCCAAGCGACTTTAAGTAGGAAAATCCGGTCTCCATCGCCTTCGTCACTTTATTTTCCTCCACAAATCCGCGGAAAGTACCTGGATGCTGGATGCCGATGCCAGAATGCATCGTAAAATCGCGAACGCTGGCCTCATAGATGATCGCGTCGCAATAGCTGTTCATTCGCGGCAGTGAATATGTACGGAATCGTATGCTCTCTTGATCCACGACGACACTAGCCTCACTGTTGGCCGTACCGGCCAACGCGTATGGATCGAGCGTCTCCCGCCAGCTGCCGTTCACTCTGACATGATAAGTATACGCGATCCCATTCAGGTCCCCGGCCACGTCTGTGCGCCATACGCCTTTTTCGGTCCGCTTCATCTCGAACGCTTCCACCACGCCATCTTTGCGCTTCAGCTCCAAGATGACGCGAAACGCCGTCGGCGCCCACAGCGCAAACCGTGTATGCCTGCGGGCATAAACATACCCCAGATCATTTCCCGCATAATCAAATTCCTCATCAAAACGATCGGTCTTCACGATACAGGCATACTCCGCCACGGTCTTGCGGGCATGCTCATGATATACAGAATACTCTTCGCCGATGGTCAGCTCATCGTTCAGCCCAAGGATATACTTGGTGTAATTCGCCTGGGTATCCTCGACGGAATGGATCTTCAGCTTGATGAAGTGGTCCTGGCTGTCCTTCATGTAAAAACGATCACTCTTGCCTTCATAGCTCTGTTTCGACAGATACACGACCACTTTGTCATAATCGTCGATATAAGCCTCGTAATAGTCTTTCTGACGCATGCGTGTCCCCCTTCCTCTCAAATCCGATATTCTTATTATAACAAAAAGAGGCCTTTGCAACACCGAAATTTTCATCTCGTTCAAAATTTGGCGAAATCTGCGGACCAGACGAAAAAAAACTGCGAGGAGCATTCACTCCCCGCAGTCAGTTGACCGCTTATCTCTCTGTACGGCGTCTTCTCATCATGAGAACGAGTCCGGCAGATACTGCCAGCAGTCCGGCATACATGCCGCTCTGCAACGCTGCAGCGGTGTTTGTCGTATCTTCAGCGCTTGTGCTGTTATTGACCTCAACCAGCTCATCTACAGAAGCCTGCAGTTTCTCGACCATGTCGTCGACCTCTTCCTGCGTTACTTCCGCATTCGCCAGCATGCGATTTGCACGTGCCAGATCCTGGATGACCGGCTGTGCGCTTGCGCTCGTGTATGCGCGCAGATCAAGGCTGTTCACATAAGCGACCAGCTCTTCCAGTGCGCTCACATCGGCCTTCGTCCGCGCGTTCAGGCGTGCTTCTCTCAGCGTCTTCACCGCTTCATCGATCTCTGCCTGCGTCGCTGCGTTCTCCAGCACGTTCTGCGCGTCAGCCAGCTTGTCTGCTAAGCCTTCTACGCTGCTCGGCACATAGTTATCAAGGTTCGCTAGCATTTCATTCACGAGATCGATCTCGTGTTCGAGCGCGCTCTTATCCAGTCTGATGCTTTCCAGTCCGGCGATTGCGCTGCTCAGGTTCGTGATGGCTTCTGTGACTTCTGCCGTCGTGGCATCGTCATTGATCGCTACGGTCTGTGCAGCTTCGATCGCTGTCTGCAGTGCGTCGAGGCTTTCTGCCGTGTAGTCACCATCGAGGTAGCCGTTTGCGGCTTCGATCAGTGCTTCCAGTTCAGCCTTCGTCACGATCTCCCACAGCTCCTGAGCTGCCTTGGTCATCGCTTTATTCGCTGCTTTCAGCTGATCAGCGTCTGCTTCAGGATTGTCCACTGCATCCTGTGCCGCTTTGACTGCGTCTCTCAGCGCCTGCACCTTGGCCGGACGGAGTCCTTCAACATCATTCAAGATATTCTCATTGATGAAGTCGATCGTGGCCTGTACATCTTCTCTCAGCGCGTCTACGCTTTCACCGGCGTTCACTGCCTGCATCGCTTCGCTCAGGTTGAGCAGAGCGGTAACGACTTCGGTCACGGTCGGCTCTTCTTCAGCGAGCACGGCCTGTGCAGCTTCGATCGCTGCATTCAGCGCTTCATCTTCGGAACCCAGTGCGATGGCTTTTTCCACCATGTCGCGCAGAGCCTGAATAGCGGCGTCGCTTGCCGGCTCCTCGTCAACGATCGTGTCGCTCAGACGCAGAGCCATCGTTGCGGCGACGAGCTCTACCTTCATGATCTCCACTTCGTTGGCATCCGGATCCTCAGCGGCAGCAAGTTCTTCTGCTTCTGCGATCTTAGCCTGCAGCGCGTTCCATGTTGCTTCCGTATAATTGTTGTTCGTTACTGCACTTGCCTTTTCAATGGCTGCCTGCAGTCCTTCTACATCCGGCTCTACATTAGCAAGCATCAATTTGATTTCTGCCGCAGAACCATTGTTATTAACTGCCTTTACATATACAAGACGAACATTAGTCGTTTCTACCGCATCGAAAGTGACTTCTTTTGCAGAAGAATTACTTGACCACGTACCTTCCGCAACGGTTTCGTATTGACCCTCAGCATTCTTGACCTGAACCTGGTAAGAAGTTGCATTACCGTTTGAACCGCTCTGGCGCGGCAGATAATACAGACCATTGACGACGGTCGGTTCGCTGATCTGCAGATCGATCCAATGCGGCATCGTTGTCACATTCCAGTCGGTATGCCACATCGTGCTCGGATTATCATCCAATACATTTTCCGGATCTGAACCATCGTTCTGATGAGAAGATGCTGTCGCTTCAAGCATGTTGCTGTCTACATAATTCGTATTAGACAATTCTTTAAGCTCCAGACCATCCAATGCATTGACGATTGCTGCTTCATACGCATCTACCGTTGCCTGCATGCTAGCCGGCAGGTTTTCACGTACGGCCTCAACGGCCATCTCCAGAGTCTTTACTGTCGCATCCGTGAATACGGAGAGATCATCGATCAGATCGAGATATGCGTTGACACGGCTGTAATCTGCTTTCTCATAATCCATGCCTGCCAGAACATCATTGATCTGTGCGGTCAGGGATTCGATCGCTGCTGCGTCAGGAGCATACTGCGTGAACAGTTCCTTTGCCTGATCGATCAACGGCTGCAGGACATCGCTGCTCTCAGCATCCATGACTGCATTTGCCGTTTCAACTGCATAATCCAGTGCCATCGTAGAAGCGAAATCATCGTTCACACCGAGGCGGACATCATCGACATAACCGACGAATGCATCGGTCTCGCTTCCGACCTTTGCCATCGGGAACATGCAGGTCGCTATCATCGGACGTCCTTCAATACGCTCATCATCACCCAGCGTATCGACGAGGGAACCGTTGACATACAGTTCGATGACGTTCTGCTGGTTCTTGAATTCCAGCTCTACCCATTCATTGACCGGAAGCGTGTAGTTGAACGAGAAGTCATACTCTTCACGAGAGAATCCGACCTTGCCTGTGTCGCCCTGAACGGCCTTGATGCTTCCATACGGGCTCTCAAACAGGATCTGATCATCCGTGCTGTCAGAAGTACGCTTTACCTTGACACGCAGGTCATTGCCCAGTCCGGCAGTCTCCAGACCGGTCGTGATGTAGCTTGTTCCGCCATTGAGCTGCAGCGCGTTCTTGCCGTCTACTTCAACGATAGATGCATTTTCTCCCTCATTGACCGTGAAATCATTATCGGAAGTATCATCCAGCGTATCCATCGGCATGTTGATGTATTCATCCGTTACGCTGTCAACTTCGTAACCGAAGTTCGTGCGCGGTGCTTCGCCCAGTGCATCAGAAGCTGCCTGAGCCTGGGTCAGATCCATATCGCCTCTGCCCCACAGCTTAGCGGCAAACAGCGGCAGATTAGAGATACGATCCCAGATATCGTATTCACTGACACCATTGTACAGATAGTCAGTCATGTCGTTCCATACCGCGAATGCGCCGCCCTTCATCTGCGGATCACCAGCAGGGATCGTCACGCCGCTGATCGTGTTGATAGCCAGGTTATACATCGTGCTGTCCGGCAGATAATCATAGTAGTAACCTGCGTTCGGAACGATATAATAGTTTCCATCATTACAGTTGATCAGGTCGAAGCCATCCTCATACATCTTGTCCATGTTGGCATAGCCAAAGTTCCAGAGGTTGATCTCAACGCCTTCTGCGTTGATGTCTTCACCCTGAGCTGCCTGTGTGAAGCTTCCCCATACACGTGCCTTACGTCCGGTTCCTTCCACATATTCCAGCATGTCGTTGACGAACATACGGTATGCCTGAGAAGAAGCGTTGTACTCATCGGCACCGATGTGCACGGTCGTCTGTGCGTCAAATACCGGATCGCTGCCATCCAGATACTCGGAGAAGATCTCCTGTACGAATGCCAGAGAAGCGTTGTAAGACTCACCGATCAGGTTCAGGTGGTCATTCTGACGGCCGCTCGTGCCCAGACGCAGTTCCGGCAGGACCTTCGTCAGTGCCAGAGAGTGCGCCGGCGTATCGATCTCAGGAACGATATTGACGCCCAGCTCACGAGATTCCTGGATGAAATCTCTGAACTCATCCTTCGTGTAGAAGAGGTCTGTGCTCGTCAGATCCTGCTGGTAAACGAGATTCTCTCCGTTCAGCGTCACTGGATTGCCATCGCTGTCAGTCAGCGTGCCGCCTTCCTTGATGCTGGATTCCAGACGGAATGCAGAGTATGCGCTCATCGGATCTTCTTTGTTTTCCAGTCCGATCAGGTTATCGTTGATATGTACCTGGAAATCATTCATCTTATACCAGGACATTTCCTTGACGATCTGTTCCATGAAATCCATGGTGAACGGTCTTCTGGCCACATCCATGATATAACCGCGGATCTCATACAGCGGATAGTCACGAGTGATTCCCTTCGGGAACGTCTCGAAGTTGTTCAGCTTCAGTCCCTGCAGGATCGTACGTGTTGCCCAGTATGCGCCGGTCTGTGTCTCAGCAGTAACCGTGATGGCATCTTCGACATTCATCAGATAGCCTTCTTCCATCAGGCCCATCGACGTATCATCGGTCAAAGCAAAATAGAAGTCGCCTGCCTGCACATCTTCACTGGTTCCCTGCATGACGGTAATGTCTTTGCCTGTGAGATCCTTGTAGTCCGCAGCCATTTCCTCAGCCGCAGCCTGCAGTCCCTCATCCGCATAGATGATGCGGCTGGAATCGCTTACAGTGAAGTTTCCAGTAGAGCCTTTCCACTCACGCAGTTCCGGCAGGATATCCGGAGCGGCATTGTCGCCCTCTTCCTGCGTATACGTACCAGGGATCGTGATGCCGATCTCCTTAAATTCGTATTCTCCAGTTTCATTATCCGTGATCTTGAAGGCTACATTGACCACAGTATCCACGATCGGCGTATAGATATGCAGATTTTCATCAACGACCTGCTCATAATCCGTACCCTTATACTCGATCGTATAACGGTCTGTCTCCGGATAAGAAACATTCAGCGTTTCATCTCCCAGCTGCGGATCAGCGATCTCGATCTGATTGGCAATGTCACTTGCGCTTTCCTGGATCTCTCCGCCATAGACTTCCATCTCAAACAAGGAAATGGTGTTCCAAGTTACATCGCCATCAGGGTTCTCAGCAGTGAAGCTGTCGATATACAGGCGAACATAACGTGCGCTTTCTGTATTGTCCAGGATGATGCGGTCCGTCGTGCTGGCCGGACGATCATTGATTTCCTTGACCGTTCTCCAGTCAGAGCCATCATCGGAAACCTGGATCTGATAATGCGTTGCCTTTCTGGTCTCCCAGTACAGCATGACGGTCTTGATGTTGCGGGTCTGTCCCAGATCCACAGCCAGCCAATGCGGGCCATCAGCCACAGCACTTGACCAACGTGATTCTCTGGTCGTTCTGTCCCCATCAAATGCCTTTGAAGCATTCAGACCATCTGCTTCATTTGAGTCAGAACTTGCCGTTCCATTCAATGCCACATTTTCATACGGATCCTGCGGTGCAGTTTCTCCATCAGAATAGATGACCTTGAAATCACTGGCGGAAACGCTCGGATAACCGTGCATTGCCGTGACTTCCAGTTTGACATAACGTCCGCTGACCGGTTCAGCGAGGCTTTCCGTACAATTTCTTGCCGTATTGCCTGTGCGAGCAACGACAGCCTCTCCCCAGCTTTCTCCATCATCAGATACATAAATGTTGTATGAAGATGCATAAACAGAATCACTTTCCCAGATCATTGAGAAGGTGTTCATCTGGTAGATCTCACCAAGATCGACCACGGCCCACTGCGTAGCGTCAGCCTCTGTGGACCAACGGCTTGACTCATCGTCATCCGTCAGATTGCTTGCCGGCATAGAGCCGTATTCCGCGCTGGCAGTAACCGGCTTGTTCAGCGCCAGGTTCATGTTCATTGGTGTTTCTGCCAGGGTGGATACTCCGCCCGTATCCGTACCTTCATTGGCGCTGACCGCAAGGGTCCCCACCTGGAAGCTCGGTACGAGCATCGCAGCCGCAAGCAGCGATTTTACGATCGCACTTGACTTTTGCTTATTCAAAAGTCTCTCCTCCTTTCCCAGGAATGCCAAAAACTGGTATTCCCTTTACATGGCAATTTTAGCAGAATTCGAAAGCGTTTACCACATAAAAAACATAAAATAAACACAAATCTATGACACATCGTCCATATTTTCAGATAGAATTCACATAACACTTTGTTCCTTCCCCCAATCAGATAAAGGCAGACGCTCATCAAAACGTCTGCCTTTAGATCAAGATCAGTTTCTCTTTTTGCGTCTTGCCACAGCCAGCATACCGCCAGTCAAAGCCAGCAATCCAGCAAACATGCCGGTCTGCATCGCTGCAGCAGTGTTTGTCGTATCCTCAGCATTCGTGCTGTTGTTGACCTCAACGAGGTTGTCTACAGAAGCCTGCAGGGCATCGGCCATGTCGTTGACCTCTTCCTGCGTCACTTCTTCATTCGCGAGCATCGCTTTGGCGCGGGCCAGATCCTGGATCACCGGCTGCGCGCTTGCGCTCGTGTATGCACTCAGATCAAGGCTGTTCACATAAGCGATCAGCTCTTCCAGAGCGCTCACATCCGCCTTCGTTCTCGCGTTCAGGCGAGCTTCGCGCAGGGCCTCTGTGGCGGCATCGATCTCTGCCTGGGTCGTCGCATTCATCGCTGCCTGTGCATCAGCCAGCTTGTCTGCCAGTCCTTCTACCGTGGAAGGCACATAGTTATCGATATTGGCTACCATCTCCGTCACGAGCTCGATCTCATGCGCTAACGCGCTCGTATCCAGCGTGATGCTTTCCAGAGCAGCGATCGCGTTGGCCAGGTTCGTGATGGCGTCAGTGACTTCTGCTGTTGTCGCGTCATCATTGTTCGCTGCTGCTTGTGCATTCGTAATCGCATCCTGCAGGATCGCAATACTTTCTTCGGTATAGTTGCCATCGAGGTAGCCGTTTGCAGCTTCGATCAGTACTTCCAGTTCTGCCTTCGTCACGATCTCCCACAGTTCCTGGGCTGCCTTGGTCATCGCTTTGTTCGCTGCTTTCAGCTGATCAGCGTCTGCTTCAGGATCGTCCACTGCATCCTGCGCTGCTTGTACGGCATCTCTCAGCGCCTGTACCTTGGCCGGACGGAGTCCCTCTGTGTCATTCAGGATATTCTCATTGATGAAATCGATCGTCGCCTGTACATCTTCTCTCAGTGCGTCTACGCTTTCACCGGCATTCACTGCCTGCAGCGCTTCGCTTAGGTTGAGCAATGCCGTAACGACTTCGGTCGCTGTCGGCGTCTCTTCATTCAGGACAGCCTGAGCAGCTTCGATCGCTGCCTGCAGCGCTTCATCATCAGAGCCCAGTGCGACGGCCTTGTCGACCATGGTCTGCAACGCTTTGATCGCTGCGTCGCTGGCCGGATCTTCTGGAAGCTGCTGTTTGTCCCATCCAGCATATATCGTCAGATCCTCTGTGATCAAGGCATCAAAATCAAATTTCTCTGTACACTCTTTATCAATATACCAGCCAGTAAATACAAAGCCTTCTTTTACCGGATCATCCGGGCGATGTACCGTACTGTTCTTTTCGATCGTTTGCGGATCCACTTGGCTTCCGCCATTTGTATCAAATGTTACAGTCACCTGCTGTTCTGTTGCCTGCGCGTCTAATGCCGCTCTCAATCTCGCCGTGGCTTTTCCCACATCGCTTACGCTCATCTGAGCATGGTATCGAACCGCCCTTGCCTGAACTACAGCTGCGAACAGTTCTCTATCTGTCTCATTCTGTGTTTCAAATCCAAGTTCCTTGTCATTTACGATCTTTTCTGCTTCATCTAACAATTGCCCAAGGGAGGTCTTATCTGCAGTTTCATAAACAAGGAATTCCTGGATCATATAACCAGACACTGAATTTGACGCAATGCCCTGCATGCGTACATAGCGCGTATCGATCGGAGCGTCCAGAGCGATCACGCTGAGGAAATCTTGATTATTTCTGATTGAAGAAACGCTCTCCCAATTTATGCCATCATCAGAAACTTGAATATCAAAATCACGCCCTTTGCCGCCATAACGCCACTGGATCTGTATCTCACTGATTTCTCTGACTTCTCCAAGATCGACGCTCAGCGCGCTGTCAGCACTATTTCCTTTCCAGTACGAGTAAATATCAGATGTTGACACGTCCATCTGATCTGCTGGATCGTTTGCCAGTTCAAACGCGTCGCCATCCACCGCTTTGAATGCGACTCGCACTCTTCCATCGCTATTGTCGTAGCCGGTGCCCTCGCCGATCGTTCTTGATGTTCCGCCAGCATACATGCCTTGTGCGACATTTGTTTTATTTACTGGCTCTTGCCACTCCTCTGTGTAATAGGAAGCCGCCTCTTCTGAAGAGAAGGCGCGATCATATACTTCCAGATCTGCCAATTCCGCATACAGCCCTTCACCGATCTTTTCCAATGGAAGCGGGAAAGAAGAGTACATCGTGCTGACATTACCAGGTGCGACACCATCCTGATCGCTCTTCTGTGACAGGAATGTCTGTAATTCTCCATTGATATACAACTTGGTTCCTTGGAATGTGCCTACTAACATCACGCTGATTTCTGTACCATCTGTCGGAATCTGGTAATCAAGATCTCTGGTGAAGTAATTTACGTTTGCGCTGAGGCTGCCATCATCCGTCCCAGCGATCTGCAGTTGTCCGTCATACCCAGAGAAGATAGAAGAAGCTGTTGTATTCTTCGCTGCCTGTTCTGCGTTGACACGCACATTGAACGCCACCGTATATGGATAAGAGAGCGTCTTCAACGGAGTGCTCAGCTTTCCTCCTTCAAAGCGCAGATAACCATCTTCGCTCACGGTTCCAGCCTCGCTCAGCGTGCCATCATAGCCATTTCCGCTCGTGTCGTATACGGTCATGCCATCTGCGGAAAGATGATCAAAATCATAATCCAATACTAGTGAGCTTGCGGAATCAACTTGCATGGCGATCTGAGTGCCTGGACCTTCCGCAAGCCGTGCGGCACGGCGTTCAAACTGTTCAAAGGTATCCTCTTCATCCGTTGCGCCCCATGTCTTCTCACTGACGATGGAAACCGCGCGCAGCACGCGCTGATTGACATCACGCTCTGTCATGCCCTCCTGACTCTGATCGCCCCAGATCACTGTCTTTGCGCCAAGCAGATTTGGTTCACCAAGCAGCGGATTGCTTCCGGTTCCCGGCTGAGGCGTATTGTCTGTAAACATAGCCGGATTCCACTCATTGAACAAGTATTCGGCATTCGGCACATCACGGTTTGAGCGTCCGGGATTTCCATATAAATATGCGTCACGGCAATTGATCACTTCAAACCCTTCTGCGATCCTTGCCTTAGCATCTTCATAACCATGATACCAAACATCCAATTGATAATTAGAGGCCAGATCGACATCTTCCAATACAGAATCCGCAGTAGAGAACATGACAGAACCAGCTCCCCACATACGGATCTTTGTATCAGACCCAAGATTTCCCTGAATGACCTGACGAAGGCTGTCCGCAAACAATGCAAATTTATCACGGATGCCTGCCGTGCTGTGATCCCAGTATTCATCTGCGCCGATGTGCACCACATCGCCATAGATGACCGGTCCGCCTTCCTGATCAGGATCAGTGTATTCATTCCATAAGGTCTGCGCGAACCAGAGCGCTCTTTCGGCGTTTTCGCCAGTCAGATCGAGCAGTTCCGCTCCGCCATTGGTCGACAGCGCATTGGCCGTGTACTTGATCCCGCCTTCCAGCTGCGGGATATTGTCCGGATTTTCCTCCGCATATTTGTTATACAGCAAAGAATGTCCTGGCAGATCGATCTCCGTGATCATGTTGATGCCCAGATCCGTGCATGTCTCCTTCAGCGTTCTCCACTCTTCCTTGGTATAGGTCGGATTCCCCTGATAGTCTTCATTATGGAGATAATAATCCGCATTGACCAGTTCCTCTGGTATGCCGGCATGCTTGACTTCAGATTTCAGTGAAGGGAACACATCGCTTTCCAGACGATGGAATCCGGAATGATCCTCCACCGAGCCAGTAATGTTGCAGTTGTCATTATCATTGATGTGCAGGTGATACTCATTCATCTTGTACCAGAGCATGACCTTGGTATAATCCTGCAGCTGCTGGAGACGATACGGCGTACGCGCCACATCGAGCATGATGCCGCGGACCTCATATGCCGGATAATCACGGGCGATCCCCTTAGGCACGCTCAAATGATCCTCAGCCTGATACAGGATCTGTTCCACGGAAATCGTTCCATACAGACAGCCGATGTAAGTCGGCGAATAGATTCGCAAACCATTATCATCAGTGATCATCAGATACCCTTCATCCCCAACGTCATAACTGTCTTCGCTCACTGACGCGAGATAGATGTCGCTGGCGCCAGCCGCTGACGCATCTGCGGCGATGATCGGAAGATCCAGACCAGTGACCTCCAACAAGTCTTCCTTCATGTTCTCGGCCGCACGCACAAGCCCGACATCTGCCTCATCGTGATAGATGATCCTGGAGCGTTCATCCAACTGGAAGTCGCCCTGATAGCCATACCACTCCTGAATCGTCGGAATGACTTCCGGCTTCTCATTCTGCGTGTCAACGGCAGGGAAATAAGACTGCGGATAAGCATCACTTTGATCAGGGATGATCACCTTCAGATTCTTTTCTGCCTTGTTATCCGGATCGCGCGTTTCTCTCACTCCGACAAGCAGGGTCACTTCCCGATCGCCAATATTGGCGCCGCTCAGCCTGCCCTCATTGTCCACGACCCGTTCCAGATCGCTTCCTCTGACGTAAAACTCAACACCCTGCATCTGCGCGGCCGGATCCAGGGTAACCTGGTTCTCCGCGATGATCAGATCGGATGCGCTGATCGAATCCAAGGCCGCCTGCACATCCACGATCTGCGTATCATCGAAGATCTGGATCTCTCTGAGATTGATGTTGTTTCCAGGCGCCTGTGCGTTTACTTTCGCAAAATAAATGAGCACATATCGCTGTAACTGTACATCAGCATCTAGCGCAGGCACTGTTTCCGCAGTGATCGTATCGCTGTTTTCGTTGGTATCAGCGATATTCTGTCCCGCTCCGTTGACGACTTGTCCGCTTGTTCCTGAAGCTGAAGACGGCCGATCCACAGAGACCACTTCATCCCATCTTGAAAGATCGACCGTATCTCCCGTTTCAAGATCTGATGCTGAAGCCGTATAGATCTGATATTCCATCGGCCATACTCTGGCGTTATACCACAGCTTGATCTGCGTGATGTTCGCTGGTCCAGCGTCTTCTCCGCGATCGATCACGATCCACTGTGGAGTCTGCTCCACTTCATCCTTCGAAGTATCTGAAGCTGCGCCCCAGTTTTTCATGTCGGACGAATTCCATTGCGGAGCTGCTGTATTTCCATCCACTACCAATTCCGGTCCAAGACCGTTGGCCGTGGAAGACGCGATCGTCTCCTTATTTAAGACGATATTTTCGCCTATCGTCATGTTGGCGCCATCCGCTGCTCTCGTCGTGCTTGTCCAGCCAGGAATCGCTGTCAAAGCAAGCAGAATAGCCAGGACGGCCTTCATCATCTTAATTGTTTTTCTTCTCCTCATCTCTTTTTGAACCTGCATAGATCTGCAGGTGTTCCTTTCTGCTGGACATTGCTGAGAAACAAGCCTGCACGCATCGTGTCCAGCTCCTCCATATGCGTCATTCTCACTCTTCACCTTCCCTTTCGCGTCGTTCCTCGTCCCACGAATGTAAGCCTTTACACTCTTGTTCTTATTATAACATACACCACCTGTCCAGCGCGCCTTTCCTGCTTATCTTTGCAAAAAAAGAGGCAGTACGCGCGAAACGTCTGCCTCTTGTCGATCATGAATTATTGTTTCTTTCTGCGATATGCCGCAGCTGCCGCTGCGCCGGCTGCGAGCATCAGGGCGAACATCGCGTTCGTCATGTTCATCGCCGCCGTGCTTGTCGACTCCTCAGCATTTGTGCTGTTGTTGACCTCGACCAGCTCATCTACCGATGCCTGCAGATCCTTGACCATGTCGTCCACTTCTTCCTGCGTGATCTCCGGATCGTTGGTCAGATTCTCTGCACGTGCGAGTTCCTGGATGAGGGCCTGTGCGCTTTCCGTCGTGTAGGCGCGCAGGTCAAGGCTGTTGATATACGCGATCAGCTCTTCCAGAGCGCTCGTGTCTGCCTTCGTTCTCGCGTTCAGGCGTGCTTCACGCAGCGTCTTGGTCGCTGCGTCGATCTCGTCCTGGGTCGCTGCGTTCTCCAGCACGTTCTGTGCATCATCCAGCTTGTCTGCCAGTCCTTCTACCGTGGAAGGCACATAGTTGCCGATATTGGCGATCATCTCGCTCACGAGCTCGATCTCATGTTCGAGCGCGCTCGTATCCAGCTGAATGGTTTCCAGTCCTGCGATCGCGTTTGCCAGGTTCGTGATGGCCTCTGTTACCTCAGTCGTTGTCGCATCTTCATTGGCTGCCACGGCCTGTGCTGCGGTGATTGCTGTCTGCAGTGCCGCAAGGCTTTCTTCGGTATAGTTTCCATCAAGGTAACCGTTTGCGGCTTCGATCAAGGCGTTCAGCTCTGCCTTGGAGACGATCTCCCACAGCTCCTGGGCTGCCTTGGTCATCGCTCTGTTCGCTGCCTTCAGCTCGTCTGCGCTCGCTTCCGGATCATCGACAAGTTTCTGCGCTGCCTCTACAGCTGCTTCCAGTGCGTCCACCTTGCCCGGGCGCAGTCCTTCTACATTGTTCAGGATATGTTCTTTGATGAAATCGATCGTCGCCTGAACATCGGCTCTCAGCGCATCGATGCTTTCGCTTGTGTTCAATGCCTGCATCGCTTCGCTCAGATCGAGCAATGCAGTGACAACTTCCGCAGAAGTCGGCTCTTCCTTGGCAAGCACGGCCTGCGCAGATTCGATCGCCGCGTTCAGCGCATCATCCTCAGAACCAAGTGCAACGGCCTTGTCCACCATGTTTCTCAATGCATCGATCGCCGCATCGCTGGCAATGGAATCAGATGAGCTCTCCACGGTGAAGTGGATCCGATATGTTTTTTCCGTGCCGTTTTCCGCAGTCACCGTGATCACGCCTTCTGCCTTGCCGTTTTCGATGGTTACCGGATCGGCCTGGATATCAGCCAGCGTGCTCTCTGCCTCTGCGATGAGACGGATCTCCCCATAGGTTCCGGCCGGAAGCATCACATCGTATTCTGTGATCGTCGGATCGAAGCCTTCGATCGTCATCGCTTCTCCATTTCCTGTCTGATAACGAATGAACCGCAGATCAGCATTATCCTCCTTTTCATGGAAGATCTTGAAGCAGTCCAGATTGAAGGAATTACCAGTCGCAGACGGATTCTTCAGCCCGTTGTTTTCCAGGCGGATCGTATGCGTGCCTTCTTCTTCAAATACCTTGGTATATGCGCGTTTATTGAAGGTCTGTGCCGCAGTGTACTGATCATCCACACCTACTTGTTCGCCATCTAAAAGGATATCGATGGTTCCCGCACCAGGGCCGGTCTTGGAGTAGACCGAAATTGCCTTGCCAGTAAACGTGTATTCCACCCATGTACCAGTATTGGAGTAATAAATATGTGAGTTCGCATGTCCCTGAGAACCGCTGCCTTCCACCAGGACATAGCCTGGGCTCTTCTCTACGGACTCGCTCTCTGCTTCGACATATTCTACACGGTATTCATCTTCATCAGGCTCTTCATCCAGGTCTGGGTTTGTTCCTGGATCTCCGGCATCCGGAAGCGGATCTACCGATTCGCCGTTATAGATTCCAGCATTGACCTGTTCTCCTCCTGCAGGATTGCCATAAACATCTGTTTCCACTCCATCCTGTGTGATCAATGTATCATCGCCGATGCCTAAGGCCGCGCTGCCATGACGCAGCTTAGCCATGTCCAGCGCTTCATCCAGCGATTCAGATCCATAGAATGTGCCGGCTACCGGGGACTCACTGACAGAAACATTGCCATTGCCCGATGGTTCGCTGGCAGAGTGTGATCCGGCAAATACATTGTTTCGGAAAGTCGTGTTCGCACCGATGACATAGGCGTCATTACGCGCAGCCATGCCCTCGTTTGGCAGATAGAAGATATTGTTTTCAAACAAGATCTCATCTCCCTGATAGACCGGATGCACGACATTGTTGTTGATGAAGGTGTTGTTGTACACCTTGGCATTCTCGATCTTGGTGTTGGCATCCTCGCCGACACAGACCACGATGGCCTGATGCGCGGCATAGCCCTGTGTGTCATTGACACTCAGATTATAGCGGACGATGTTGTTGCGGTTATACGAATTGGTCCTGACATGCAGCATGATGCCGCCGCCGACATTATTATGCGTATAGTTGTACTGGATGATGCCGTTTTCCGTCATGTCATCCAGGTTGAATGCCATGCCATCCATCGTATTGCGTCCGTTGCAGACTTCATTGTACTGGAAGAGCATGCCATCCGCGCGGTCACACCAGATGCCGCAGCCATAACCGGCATACGTCTGCTGGAATGTATCGACCAGATTATGCTCGACCAGCGCGCCGGAGGTGTACAGCGGAACGATGCCCGCGCGCTGCACGTTGCGGATCTCATTGTCGCGGATGACCACATGGGTGTGACGATAAGCCTTGTCATCCAGTTCACCGCGGACATTGTGCGTGGTAATGCCGTTGGCATGGCAGTTTTCGATCGTGTTGTCTTCGATCAGCACATCATCAAAGATCGTCGGCTGATCGTCGAGGATCGCGCCAGCCGTGCCCAGGCCGCCGGAAGTATCCCGCTTCGTGTAGCTGACGATGTTGATGCCGCCGGTACGATGCGTGGTCCTTGCGCCATAGAACGTCGTTCCGCCATTTTCCGGCACGACATCCCAGATGGAATCTTGACCATTATAGCCGCGGATATCGCTGATCTCGCAGTTGCGGATATAAATGTGATGATATGTTCCGCCGCCGTATGCTTCTACACGGATGCCGCTGCGCTCTTTGTCCTGATTGTCATCGCTCCAGTTGCGCACGCGCAGATTATTGATCTCCCAATACTGCTGGTTACAGAGATAGACGGCAGACCCTGCTTCACCGAACGGGCCGTCATCATGAACGGACGGCGCATCTGAATACCGGCCGTTGCCATCGATGAGCGGTTTTTCACCTTCGCCATACATATCGATGATGATCGGCGCTTCAGCGCTTCCGCTTCCTTTTGGATACAGCTGACCAAGGAAAGATGATCCGGCCTTGATCAGGATACGGTCGCCCGGCGCGAACTCGATCTGGTTGATGTCATCCAGGGAATCAAACGCACTTCCTTCTGACAGTCCATCACCGCCCACAGCTGCTGTGGAGTCGAGATAATATGTCGTATTTCCTGGAGAAGGGATATAGGTATCCTTTTTTTCCAGGGAAATAATGTCAAAGCAGTCAAAATTAAAATTGGTCCGTTCCCCGTCTACTGTGGTCAATACCAGCGTATGCTCTTCATTATTTACGCTGATTCCCTCGCGCGCAAAGACCATTTCCTGGAACTGGGCAGAGGTGCTGTCGATATATTCATCGATCTCTCCCAGATCTTCACCATCAAGCGTAACGGAAAGCTTTCCAGCTCCATTGCCCTTTTTCGTATAAAACCGTACGCCTGTTCCTTCGAAACGAAGCGTAAGCGTTGCGCCGATCACCGAAGTCTTGATATGCGCGCCGCCGTTTGAATTCGGCTCTGCTTCTTTGACAAAGCTGTCGCTCATCGAAGAGCCAAGCGCTGGATCAAGCGTGACATACTCGTCATCTTCGGCCTGTACCGTAGTCACGGTTTCTTCAAGATCCGGATCAGGCTCTTCCTCTTGATCTGCGATCACTTCAAAATAATCAAAATTGAAGTTTGTCCTGTCGCCATCCAGCGTGGTGAGGACGATCGTATGTGCCTCATTGTCCGCACTGAGCTCCAGATCCTCGTATACCTTCACTTTAAACTGCGCAGTCGTGCTATCGATGTATTCATCCACTGTCTGCGGCTCTTCGCCATCTACAGAAACAGACAGCTGCCCTGCGCCATTGCCTTTCTTCGTATAAAAGCGAATGCCGGTTCCCTCAAACTCAAGCGTAACGCTTGCGCCAAGCACTGAGGTCTTGATATGACCTCCCTCATCAGAAGCAGGCTCCTGCTCAAATACAAAAGCAGAGCTCATATCAGATCCTGATGGCAGACTGAGCTGAGCATCCTCTGCCTGTATCTTGGTCACGGTCTGTGAATCTGTCTGCGTCGTTCCATCCGCCGCCTTGGTCTCAACTGGCAGCCAGAATGATGAACAGATGAGCATCACAGCCAGCAGGCCTTTCATCAATCGCTTTGAACTATTTTTCATCTTCTTTTCTCTCCCTTGTTTTCACACGGGAACTTCTCCTTCCTGCTGTATTCTCCCGAAAATCTCATTCCGGCACAGCACATCCGGTCAAACAGGATCGCTCCCACAGATGTGTACACAACTGATCGTCCTCCTCTCTTCACATCTGTATTTTCGGCATGAATGTAAGCCATTACATCCTTATGTCATATTATAACATACAAATTGGAGATATATGGAAATAATTCGCCAGCTGATCAACATTGCAATTGATCTGCAGCTTTCTGATCAGTTTTCCATATGATCCTCTTTTCTGCTTCAAATCGTCGTTTGTTATAGATTCAGCGATATATCAGTGGCTGAATGCATATAATGGGCACAATTGCCCGAATGCAAGAAAGACAGGTATTGATCATGCAGATCGTTGGTTATGATCCTAAATTCAAAGAAGCTTTTATTGAGATGAACAAAGCATGGATCGATCAAGTGATTCAACACTTTGAATTATCCGTTCCTTCGCTTCATCCCCATTTACAGGAACTTCCTCACTACTACGACCAGAGCTGACTTCTTGTGGCAGACCTTTTTCGACCAATGGGTACCGTCACTGCTTTTAAAGATAGGATTCCACCGTCCACAAGACCTCACGGGATAAGTCGTCAGTCTTTCCTCGTCTACCCACTTGATTTACACATGCGGATTACGGTTGCCTTTTTGGACTTTGTGACTTTCGGCCCACTCATCCTCCGCATGCGCCTTGGTATCAAGTTCCTGTTCGTTAGGCTACGATTTCGCTATCCCTTCTTCTCGCCTACACCTCACGATATAAACCTTGGGAATCGCTTTAAGGTTCGTCGGCAACTACGCCCCGGTGGACTTTCACCACAGACTGACAGCATGCCCGTCATACTGAAAAGCGGAGACATGTGATCTCTGTCTCCGCTTTTGTCATGCCTTAGTTTTTCTTTCTGCGATATGCAGCGATGGCCGCTGCGCCCGCTGCCAGCGTCAGAGCGAACATCGTGTTCGTCATGCCCTCTGCCGCAGTATTCGCCGAATCTGCATTTGCTCCTCCTTCAGTGTCGGCATCTATGCTGCCATCGTTTATCTGAACAAGGCCATCGATCGCATTCTGCAAGGCATCCAGCTTCGCATCCACATCTTCCTGCGTCGCTTCCGGATCAGCTGCCATCAGCTTTGCCTGCTCCACTGCCTGGATCACCTCTGCTGCACTTTCAGTCGTGCACCCGCTCATATCCAGAGACATTGCATAGATGATCAATTCTTCCAGGGCGCGGGTATCTGCCTTGGTGCGTGCAGTCAGTCTTGCTTCCCGCAGGATTTCCGTTGCCGCATCGACCGCTTCCTGACTCTCTGCCGCATTCAGCGCATTGATTGCCGCATCCAGCTTCTCCTGCAGACCTTCCACCGTCGATGGCACATAGTCATCGATGTTCGCTAAGATCTGTCTGGTCAGTTCGATCTCATGTTCAAGCGCGGAAGTATCCACGATCGTGCTCTCCAATCCAGCGATCGCGCTGCTCAGGTTTGTGATGGCTTCCGTGACTTCTGCCGTCGTCGCATCGTCATTGATCGCTACGGCCTGTGCAGCTTCGATCGATGTCTGCAGTGCCTCGAGGCTTTCTGCCGTGTAGTCACCATCGAGATATCCGTTTGCGGCTTCGATCAGTGCTTCCAATTCAGCCTTCGTCACGATCTCCCACAGCTCCTGCGCTGTCTTGGTCATCGCTTTGTTCGCTGCCTTCAGCGCATCTGCGCTCGCATCCGGGTTATCAACGACATCCTGTACCGCTGCAACTGCGTCTCTCAATGCCTGTACCTTGCCCGGACGGAGTCCTTCTACATCGTTCAGGATGTTTTCGTTGATGAAGTCGATCGTTGCCTGAACATCTTCTCTCAAGGCATCCGTGCTCTCATCTGTGTTCAGCGCCTGCATCGCTTCGCTCAGGTTAAGCAGAGCGCTGACAGCTGCGGTCACAGACGCGTTATCCGGATCATCGAGCAGTGCTTGTGCCGCATTGATGGCCGCATGCAGCGTCTCATCTTCTGATTCCATGGCATTGGCATTATCCACCAGTTCCTGCAACGCTTTCATGGCTGGATTGCTGGCTTTGCGCTGCAAGGCATCCATGGCATTTGCCAGGCTCTCTGCCGCATCGTCAATGGCTCCCTGCGCATAGCTGCCATCCGCAAGGATGAACTCTGCCTGATCACAGGCCCGGACAAAGACATTCCAAGAAGCCTTGGTATAAGCATCGGCATTTGTAAGATACATCTGTGCTTTCGTGACCTGTTCACTCAGGATCGTGTCGTCATTTTGCGTATACACCTCGATCTCTGCCACGCCCGGATATGGTGAGCCAGCATCAGTGGAATAAGAAGTGAAGGTCACTCGAACATCTTCGATGCGCATGCCATCCATATCGATGCGGAAAGTATATCCTTCCTTCGCACCGGTCGTGCCGGTATAGACGCGCTGCCACTCGCCCTGCTCATCAAGCACGGAAACATAGAAGCCAAGCTGGGTATTGCGATAGCCATTTTCTTCAAAGACGATCTTCAGATGATCGACGGCATAGCTTTGATCCAGGGTGATGCCGCCGGAAACCGGGAATACCGAATAAGAGTTGGCTACCCAGCAGCTGTCAAATTCCATGTCATTGAGATGCGCGATGCCATAATAACTGCTCAGCTCATTGTCCGCATATGGTGTGCCATAGACAGCGACGTTGCTGCTGGAGTCATGAAGCAAGTAATTGGCTGCCAGCTCGGCATAGCCCATGGCGCGATACAGCTCAGACGCGCTTTCGTTCGCTCTGTTTTCCCAGATCTGCAGCGCCTGCGCATGATAGCTTTGCGCCTTTTCATATTTTTCTGGGATATAGTATGTGGGATCTTTTCCCGCCAATGCGTCCAGCTGTGCCTGCAATGGGCGCAGATCGAAAAGATCGTCCATGGCATCCTGCAGATCTGTATAGGCGTCATGACATGCCAGCGGGGTGCTTTGTTCATCGTCATATACGCGCTGTGCTGTCTGCAGCACCGAAGTGAAATGGGCAAAGCTCATCGTGGAGTACACATCTGCTTCAAGGGCTTGCGCTTCTTCCAGCAAGGTGCGCAGATCATCACGCAGTTCGCTTGCCATGCCGATGTCGAGCACATCAAGCAGTGTCTCGCCATCGATCAGGGAAACAGTGGTATCGGTATCGATGATCGCGTCATCTCCGAGCTCCTCGCCTTCTCTGGTGAACTGAATGGTCCCGCTGCCGCTGTACAGCTGATCGCGCAGTGAAGCGACGCTCGTGCCTTCCGCAACGCCTTTGAGCTGACCATCTTCGATGAACAGGCCGCTGCCATCCAGCACCTGAATGCCGCTGCTGGCATAGACGCGCATCTCTGCCAATGCAGGATAAATGCCGCCATTGCCTGTATAGGTGATGCGGATATCATCGGCACGAATGAGCTCATCAAATGGGATAGTGATGGTATAGGACTGGTTCTCTTCATCATAGCTCTGACCGGTATAGATCGTCTCCCACTCCCCGTTCTCGTTATGTGCCTCGATGTAATAGCGCATGATGTTGCTGCCGAGAGTCGGACGGGTCTCAAACACGAGCTGCAGCCGATAGATGTTTTCCAGTTGGGCAAAGGAGATGCCCGCATAGACCGGCACGCTGCTGCTGCCGGCGATCCACAGGCTTCCCGCATCTCCGTCATTGATCCGGGATGGTTCATTTGAACCAAGGGTCGTCTGCGCATATGCCGTTCCTTCCGAAGCGATATTCTCATTGATGATCTTATCTTTCTGCGCCTGCGCATACGTATATTCGCTCATCAGCTCTTCATAGATGGCACATAGTCCGCGGTGCGTCGCATCGCCTTCTGCCGGTGCCGGTATCGTTGGATATTCCGTATCATTGAGCACGATGTTCCAGCCGATGTTGAAATAATCCACGTTGCTGGATGGTGCCACATAGCTGCCGCCATTCATCGCGTCTTCCACCGCATCGAGCCACAGTTCCCACATCGGATAGTTGTAATCTTTTTCCAGCCCGTGATATTGGCGGTGCGCATAGGTCTGCAGTGTTTTGGAGCTCCAGATGCTGACCAGCGCCTTGGCATTGATCACCATCATATCGCGGGAATAATCATCGTAGGTGCCGCTGTTGCGCGGATCATCAGCAAAGTTTTCTGCCTTTGCGATCCATGTGCCATACAATGAATCCTTTTGATATGCGGCGATCTCATCCAAAAGCAGGATGCTGTTGAGCAGCTTGTCCCGGTATTTCTCAAAGATCTCCAGATTGCCGTTTTCATACGCCTCACAGATCCGATCAAAGAAGGCGACCTGGCTGTTGGCGGTCATCTGCCTGAGCAGGTCCACCACATCATAGATGTAGCATTCATTGTCTTTGAACTGATCGAAATCGCTGAGGATCAATTTGACCGCTTCCTCGAATACGGTAGGATCATAAGTCAGTTCATAATCGCCGATGACGATCTCCGGATCAAAGGAAGGCCGCATGTTGGTGATGCAGTTGACATTGCCGGTGTGATACAGCGCCGTGCCGTCATCGTTATTGTAGCCATAGGCCGTATCCAGCAGCAGCTGCCAGCCTTTCCAGCTGTTTTCCGCATAGCTTCCATATCTTCTGCTTACGTAATCCTTCAGCCATTCTTCGGTGTCTACCGGCTCGCTTTCCCATGCCATCTCCCAGAACAAGTCATAGTTGACCGGATTGAGCATCGTGCCTTCCGGCGTGATGCCAATGCCTTTCATATGCTCGCTGTTCGCATTGGCATGCGCGATCTGCGTGGCGAGGTTTTCCAGCTCGCCGTGCATGCCGGTCCGTCCGCCATAGTTGTCCAGCATGCAGTATACCCATGAAGTGCCGCCGAACTCCTTGCCGTTCCAGTTGACCGTATCGCTCCAGTGCGGGTTTTCCGTCGCATCAAGGTCGAGCACGAGGATATGATCCTCACGGTATTCGCCGAATCCTTCCAGGATGCCTGGATCCGGGTTGGACAGCCAGGACTGGATGATCCAGACCGCGTCCTCGTCATAATCCATCATCCTGCCGAGGATGTACGCAGACATTTCCGGCTTGCTGAGATCCGGCGGAATGACGCCGCCCTCATGCGCCAGATCGCCGGCATAGTAATCCGTGATCTGACCATAGATAAATTCCTGCGTCTCATAGAATGTCTCTGCCAGTTCATCGTAGCCGTCATATGTCGTCTTCAGGATCGGCGGTCTCGTGAATCCGGACCAGTCGCCCTGTTCCACCATATACGCATGGATGTCGTCATATCCCTTCTCTCCCAGGATCGCGGCTGATCTATCCGCGAAATCTTCCGGAAGGGCGCCCATGAAGCCCTGCAGGCACGGTGTCATGCCCAGCACGGTCATCTTGCGCTGATTGACACGCGCCATCTCCACGGTGTCGATCACCCATTCATCGCTGACCGGACCGCCATAAGAAGACAGGTTGCCCATGAGCCACCATGCCTTATAGGCGTATCCGCAGACAAAGGCCTTGGCATCGTCGATATCATAGCCGTAGTTCTGCAGATATTCGATCCACAGCGCTTCTGTCGCCGTGGTGTCCAGGATCAGGTTGACGCCGTTGAGCGCAAAGTAATCCAGCTCGCGCTGCCATTCGTCATATCCCCAGAATGCCATGGTATAAGACAGCGTGCAGTAATTGTAAGCATAGCGGATCTCATAAGGAGATTCCTTGCGGATCACGCTGCCCACGGCCGGAATGGTGTCCGGCATGTTGACCTGGCTGGTCTGCTGGGAAACATGCACATTGCAGTAATACTTCAGATAATGATTCAGACCTGCCGTCAGCGATACGCCTTCGTTGCCGACGATGCGGATCTTGCCGTCCTCATCGCTGATCTCATAGTAGTCTTTTCCATTTTCAGAAGGGGAAAGCGCAAAGGTGAACCAGTCATTGTAGCGTTCACCGAGGATGCGGCTAACGACGCCGCGCACTTCCGCAATGACATCTTCCTCATCATAAGTGTCCTTGATGTCATAATGGCCGTTCTCATCCTTGAGCGCGTCCACATCCACCTGAGCATGGTCATAGAGCCAGTCTTCATAGGAGGTCAGCTCAAGCGATTCCCGCGTCGGAACAAGCGGTTCATCGCTCTCACTGCCGTAGACCCGGATCTCGCTCACCGTGGAATTGGCGCCCTCTCCCTTGGAATTGCCGGTCACATTGACCCGGATCACCCGATATGTCAATGGCTGTTCAAAAGTATAGGTGTCGCCGTTTTCCTGCGGCGTGCTCATCTTGGTCTCTGCGATCCGCGTAAAATGCACGCCGTCCACGCTGCCATACAGCGTATACGCATACTGCGTGCCATCCTGCGGCATGCAGACGTTGATGGACGTGATGTCATAATTGCGCATCAGATCGACATCAACATACTTCGGATAGTCTTCCCCGCTCCATGCGGTGCTGTTTTGTCCATCTACCGCCAGCTGAGTGAAGCCGCTGTTGGCCGTAGAGCGCGTCGGCTTGCCATAAGCGATGTTCAATGGATCATTGGGATCCTCTGCCGGTGTCTCAGGCGGTTCATAATCGGTATTCTCCGTGCCAAAGACCTGCAGTTCATTGATGTGAATGCTTGGATTCGCGGAATTATATGTCATGACGACCTTTACGTACTTCACTGTCCGCGAAGCGAATTCATAGGTCTCTCCTTCACTGGTCTGCGGCTCATCACTGTCTTTGCGGCCGACCAGATCATACGTGAAGCCGTCATCGCTGACGTAGACCTCATAATGATAATAACGGGAACCGCCGTAATAAGGGATGACCGTGATGCGGGATACATCATAATATCCCTCCAGGTCGACCAGCAGTTCTCCGGGATACACACCTCCATCCCAGTAAGTGCTCAGATCACCGTCAACGGCTCGTTCTCCCTGACCGCCGCTGGTGTTCGTCGGTTTGTTTAATGCGATGTTTTGTTCCGCTGCTGCAGCAGGATCCTCATTGGCCTGCACCGGTATGGAGACCGATGTCAAGATGAGCATCAGTGCAAGCAAGGCATGCAGCGCTTTTTGTATGTTCTGTTTCATTCCTTTCTCCCATATGTCGCGCAAGGGTCTCCCCTGTTCAAACAGCCCGCGCATTCGCATTCATCGAACGGCGCGGACGATCAGTTGCCGTATTGCCGTCGTGATCGATATCGATCGCGCATCATTTCTCAAGCGCGTTCCTCCATCCCTCCTTTGTCTCTTGAGCAGATGCCTATCCTGAATCAGCAGGATCGACCGTTCACCTCCATCTCCTTCTCCCGCTGCATTCTGCCATTGATGATCGTTTGATTATGCTTAGTTTCCCTTCTGTCCCCATTATAACATCAGCAAACATGTAATATTTTACACTTTGTTGTAAAATTCGTACCTTCGCCTGTTTTTGTGATTGCAGACCTGCAGAGACATCAGCCGTTCCATTCATCCACGCATCAAGATCAAAGCGCAGCAATCTTTCCTTGCTGCGCCTTGATCTTATCCAAACAGATGTCTGGTCGTTCAGCTTCTCTTTCTGCGATAAGCTGCAATTGCCGCTGCGCCTGCAGCTGCCATCAGGGCGATCATCATGCCGCTCATGTTCGCTGCCGCAGTGTTCGTCGGATCAGAAGCCGTGCCGTTGTCCGGCGTCGTGACGTTTTCCTCGCTCACCGGCTGCAGCTCATCGATCGCGCTCTGCAGTTCTTCTGCCAGGGCATCGGCTTCTTCCTGGGTGATCTGCGGATCGTTCATCTTGGCCAGCGCACGGTCTGCCAGAACGAGCACAGAGTCTGCGCTCTCTGCCGTATATGCGCGCAGGTCAAGGCTGTTCACATACGCGATCAGGTCTTCCAGGGCGCTGACGTCTGCCTTCGTACGCGCGTTCAGGCGTGCTTCACGCAGCGTATCTGTCGCTTCGTCGATCTCTGCCTGGCTCGCTTCGTTCTCCAGCACGTTCTGCGCGTCAGCCAGCTTGTCATCTAATCCTTCTACGCTGCTCGGCACATAGTTATCGAGATTAGCGAGCATCTCATTCACGAGATCGATCTCGTATTCAAGTGCGCTCGTATCCAGCGTGATGCTTTCCAGTCCGGCAATCGCGCTGCTCAGGTTCGTGATGGCCTCCGTGACTTCTGCTGTCGTCGCATCGTCATTGATCGCTGCGGCCTGTGCAGCTTCGATCGCTGTCTGCAGTGCTTCAAGGCTTTCTGTTGTATAGTTTCCATCAAGGTAACCGTTTGCCGCTTCGATCAATGCGTTCAGCTCTGCCTTAGAGACGATCTCCCACAGCTCCTGGGCTGCCTTGGTCATCGCTTTGTTCGCTGCTTTCAGCTCGTCTGCGCTCGCATCCGGATCATCGACGAGTGTCTGCGCTGCCTCTACAGCCGCTTCCAGTGCGTCTACCTTGCCCGGACGAACATTGTCCACGTTGGTCAAGATGTGTTCCTTGATGAAGTCGATCGTTGCCTGTACGTCTGCCCTTAAGGCATCCGTGCTTTCATCCGTATTCAGCGCCTGCATCGCTTCGCTCAGGTCGAGCAATGCGCTCACGACCGCGGTCACAGACGCATTGTCCGGATCATTAAGCAGTGCCTGTGCGGCTGTGATCGCTGCATTCAGCGCTTCATCATCAGAGTCCAGCGCATTGGCTTTGTCGACCATGTTCTGCAGGGCATTCAGCGCAGATGCGCTTGCCTTGACCTGCAGGGCATCCATCGCTGACTGCAATGCAGATGCGGCCTGATCGACCTGTTCCTGTGTCGCGCTGTCATCGGCCATGATCGTTTCTGCGGCTGTCAGGGCATCCTGCAGAGCGGTCCAGCTGTTTGCCGTATAGCCTTCCTCTTTGATGGCCTTCGCTGCATCGATCACTTCGCTCAGCGCGGTCTTGTCGACTGTTTCTTCCACATCGCTCAGGGTGATGTCTTCCAGCCAATAGCTTCCGGCCGGGCGCTCGTTGTTAAACAGATAGATCTTTCCGATCTCGCTCGGCGCGGCTGCGCGATATGTATAGTTTTCCGCAAATACTTTTTCTTCGCCGTCCGGACCGGTCGCATAAGCAGTATAGGTGCCTTCTGACAGATCGACTTCGATGCGGATATGGTATGCTTCATTCTGGGTAAAGCGCACATCGCTCTGGACATAGCCTCCGGCTGCGCCGTTGTATGCGCCAAGCGTTCCCTGATACATGCGGACGATGATCGGCACCTGGCCATAAGCGGTGTAATTGGAATCTGTGCTGCCCAGTCCGACTGCCGTATTGGTCTCGGCCGGATCGAGCGAAGTGTACATATCGAATTCCACGCTGACCTGATCGCTCGTGCTCGGTCCGATCGCTCTCTTAGCAGAGATGGCGCCACTGCTGCTTGGATCAAGGGCAACGAGGGCATCGCGGGATGGCTTCACGGTCGTGCTGATCGGCGCATATACTTCAAACTCATAGATGCTGCCGCTGTACCAGTTGCCGTTTCCGGTATGATGCCATCTTTCCTTCTGAACATATTTGACATAGCGGGCATCGACCGGCTCGATCTCGATCGTTTCGATGCTCTGTACGCCGGCACTGCCTTCTACTGTCGCCTCATTCTTGGTATATACGGTCGTGAATTCTTCACCGTCTTCAGAAACCTGGATCTCGTATTTTCCGACGACGGATTCATAGTTGATCACAAATTCGCTGATTTCGTAAATATCTCCGAGATCGACAAGCAGCCACTGCTCATCGGAAGCTCTGGAGAACGATACGCGGGAATCGCTGCTGACGATGCCGTCCACTGCCTTGTCAGCCGTGAATCTGCCGTCACTGACTTCCAATCCGGAAACGTCGACGTCTTTGTTCAGCGCCAGGTTCTCTCTTTCGATGCCGAGCTCTTCATAGATCTCTTCATCAGAGAGCACGCGGTTGTAGATGGTCAGATCGTCCAGCGTGCCTTTGACATGGTCAAAGATCTTCTCCACCGGAAGCACGAATGTCGAGCTCTGCTGGCTCTTTCCGCCGATGGTCTCATTGGTCAGCTTGCCTGTGCCGATCAGTCTGCCATTGACATACAGCGTCAGATTCTTGCTGTCGCAGGTCAGTGCGATGGCGAGCTTCTCTCCTGCCTTCGGCGTGTAATTGAACGTGAATTCATACTGTCCGCGCGCATAGCTGAGCTGTCCCAGCTTGTTCAGATAGAACGTGCCGTCCGCGCCGCTGAACAATGTCGCGTCATCAGTGATCTCATCAAAGGTCACATTCATCAAAACTGTATATGGATAACCTACGCTGTCCATCGGCATGCTCATATAGCCGGTGCCATCAAAGGTCACTGCGCCGTCATTGACTTCTGCATTGACCAGCTCGGCATCATAGCCATTGGTGCTGGAATCAATCGCGGTCGTGCCTGCATCTTCAAATTCATAGTCGGCGATCACATCGGTGTCTGATTCGACGAACCTTCCCGGGTTGGCATTCGGCACCTTGTCGTTGACTGCATCCATCTTTGCCTGGAACTGTTCATATGTCTGTCCTTCCTGCTTCTCACCGAACCAGGTCTTTTCTGAAACGATGGCTACACCGTCTTTGAAGCGGTCAAATACATCGAACCAGGAGAATCCGGTACGGAAAGATGTCATGTCGTTCCACAGGCAGAATTCTGCGCCCTTTGTCTGCGGATGCGCGATCGGCATGATGGCTTCGCCAGAAGGATTGCGTCCGGACTTGAAGTTATTGACTTCAAATTCATTGTACAGACGCTCCAGATCCATGCGGTCCGGATATCCGGCATTTCCTGACGGCACGATGTAGAGCCATCCGCCGTAAGTATTGATGATGTCATAGCCTAAGTCATACATTTCATGGACATCTGCCCAGTATGGCGCCCACAGATTCAGCGTCGCATCCGTGGATACCGGCGTCGTTCCGTTGAATCCGTTCTTTCCCAGGGATGCCCATACTCTGGACTCATATCCCTTGTCGTTGACATAATTGATGAAGTGATCGGTCCATGCGCGCATCTGCTCGCCATAGGACTTGCTGTATTCGTCAGTTCCGATATGGAAATGATCGCTCTGAATGACCGGATCTTCTCCATCCAGGTATTCATCGATCAGGTTTTCGATGATCTCCTGGTTTGCGGCTCTCGCCTCATCTGTCGTGATATCCAGATAGCCGGTCGACAACATCTTCACGCCCGGGATATCTCTGAAGCATTCCGCATGATACGGCGTATCGATCTCGGTAATGACATCTATGCCATATTTCTTCATGTCTTTCTGATACTGGCGATAGTCATCCTTGGTATAATAGCCATCTTCGGCGACGATCATCGGATAGACTTCGCTTTCCAGACGGAATGCGCTGTATCCCGAACCGCTCCAATAGTCATTGATGTGCACATGGGTCTCATTCAGCTTGAACCAGGACATGTAGATGCTCATCTCTTCCAGGTATTCCAGCGGAATGTACATTCTTCCGACATCGATCATGCCGGCGCGCACTTCATATTTCGGATAGTCTCTGACCAATCCCTTCGGGATCTCGTTTCTGTCTTCATCCTGATAGAGGATCTGCGTGATGGTCGCACCGCCATAGGTCATGCCGGTCACGGTCGGTGAAGTGATGGTCAGCGTGTCGCTGATGATCAGTTCATATCCTTCTTCACCCAGCTCCTCCACGCTGCCGCCTGCGCGCAGATAGATATCGCCGCTCTGCGGTTCTTCTCCGCTGACGATATCGATCTCTCTGCCCAGCATATCCATGAAGTACGTCTGGATCACTTCTGCGGCCTGCTGCATGCTGTCATCGCTCAGGATCAGATCTGTATCATCACTGATCACGAAATTGCCGATCGATCCTTTCCACTCGCGCAGTCCCGGGAGCACGTTCGGCACGGCGTTGTCCCCTGCCTGCACCATATACTTTCCTGGGATGGTGATCTGAATATCTGTATCAGACGTGGCATAATCTGTCTCATCGCTTTCATTCACCACTTTGTAAAGCAGGTTGACGTTCATATCGACCAGCGGCTGGATGATCGTGCCATCCAGCTTCAGCACCTGCTGGTTATCGCTTCCAAACAGAGAGATACGGTAGCCCTCAGGCACTTCCGGAAGGATTACGCTCTTCTGATCGGCAGACAGACGAGGCGCCTGTCCCTGCAGGGAATCCAAGACGTCCTTTGCGCTTTCCATGCGGTTTTCAGCATAGACCTCCAGTTCATAGAAGGAATAGCCATAGCTTGCGGTCTTCGGTTCTCTGCAATAGATGCGGACAAACCGTGCGCTGTCTACGCCCAGGTCACGGTGCGTCTGCTGTCCGGCCTCCTCTGCCGTACATGTCTTAACGGTTTCATATTCCTCGCCATCCAGGGATACCTGAATGTCATATTCAGTGGCAAATGCGGCTTCCCAGTAAATCTCGATCTGATTGATCGGGGTTTTCTCCCCCAGGTCCACAGCAAGCCACTGTTCTTTTGTTCCTGTATCTCCTGTTCCCTCATTGCTCGTTCCTGTCGCTCTCTTTGAGCTCCATCTGGAGTCAGAGCCAGACACATCGCCATCTACAGCCTTGTCTGGTGTCCAAGGCCGATTGGGATAGGAGCTGGATGCGGTCGCTGTCTGTCCCAGCGCAAGGTTCTCATTTGCTGCGGCGATCACCGGGGAGGAAAATGAGGGAATCAGACTCAGCGTCATCATCATGGCCAGAAACAGATGCACGATCTTGTGTTTCAGTTTCATCTTCTTCTTTTCTCCTTTCTTCCTTATGTTGTTCAGACCACCGTCACCTGTTCACCATCCTTTCGTGATCTGAAATTCTCCATACTATCATTATAGTAATAATTTATGGTAATATCTTGCACTTTGTTGTAATATGTTGACCTCATCGGCACGATCAAACGACACAAACGTCATGCCTCAGCGCGAGATTGAACGCGCTTACAATTTTAGTATGCCTGTTTTCATTTTTCCTGTAAAGATAAAAAACGCGGAAATTTCTCTGCCATGAAATTTCCATCTCGCTGATCAAAAAAGAGACAGGAAGGATCGATCTTCTCTGTCTCGCTGTCTTGATCACCTGGATCACTATGCTGTTCTTTTCTTTTTCAATTCATACAGAAAGCTCATCGCTTCCATCGGCGTCATGGAATTGATGTCGATCATATCGATCATCTCCATGATCTCCTTCTGCTTGGGATCGTCCTTTTCCACGACCAGCATCTGCGGCTGATAGACGCCATGGTTTTCCTCTCGTTCTAAGGCGTCCAGCAGCTGTCCCGCTCTTTGCAGGATGACCTCCGGCAGCTTGGCCAGCCTGGCGACATTGATGCCGTAGGACTTGTCTGCCTTGCCATCCACGACCCGGTAAAGGAAGGTCACATGATCATCCTCCTCATGCACATCCACGTGAATGTTGCGGATCTCTTCGCTGTGCTCACCCAGCTGGGTCAGCTCGTGATAGTGCGTCGAAAACAGCGTCTTGGCATGAATGTTCTCATTGATGTATTCGATCATCGCCTGAGCCAGCGCCATGCCGTCATAGGTGGATGTTCCTCGTCCGATCTCATCAAAGAGGATCAACGAACGATCCGTAGCATGCTGAAGGGCATGATTGGCTTCCATCATCTCGACCATGAAGGTGGATTTCCCACTCAGGATATCATCGCTCGCACCGATGCGGGTGAAGATCTGGTCAAAAATCGGAAGATCCGCTTTTCTGGCCGGAACAAAGCTGCCGATCTGCGCCATGATGACCAACAGCGCGTTCTGCCGCATGTATGTGGATTTACCGCCCATGTTCGGACCGGTGATGATGCTGATGGTCTGCCGTTCATCCATATGCAGATTATTGGACACATAGCGTTTTTTCTTCATCATGCTGTCGAGGATCGGATGTCTTCCTTCGACGATATCGATGGCATGGCCGTCATGAAACTGCGGGCGCACATAGCCATGATCCGCAGCCAGCACGGCCAGCGCATAAAGCACATCGATGGTGGCCAGTGCCTGCGCCAGATCATGAAGCTTAGGAAGATAGACCTTGATCTGATTGAGCAGGTCGGCAAACAGCTCTGCTTCCAAACGAATTTTCTCTTCCTGGGCATGCAGGATCAGTTCTTCTTTCTCCTTCAGCTCATCGGTGATGAAGCGTTCTGCGTTGGCCAGTGTCTGTTTGCGCACATAGCCGAATTCCGGCTTGATCGCATCCAGGCTGCCTTTTCTGATCTCGATATAGTAACCGAACACGCGGTTATAGCCGATCTTCAGCGAACGGATGCCGGTCCGCTCTTTTTCCCTGGCTTCCAGCTCCAGTATCCAGCTCTTCCCGTCTCTGCTGATGCCGCGCAGTTCATCGAGGCGCGCATTGTATCCGTCTACGAATACGCCGCCATCTTTGATGGTCAGCGGCGGTTCATCCACGATCGCGCCATCGATCCGATCATGCAGCTCCTGGCAAGTATCGATGTTCCGGTATTCCTGATAGCTGGGGCAGTCTTTGAACAGATCGAAGATGACCGGCGCATGTTCAAGCGTGCTCACCAGGCGCAGCACATCGCGCGGAGACGCGCTGCCATACGCTACCCTTGCGCCGAGTCGTTCCAGGTCATAGACATAACGAAGATGTTCCTTCAGCTCATCCCGGATAAGGAATTCGCTGCTCAGATATTCGATCGCATCCAGCCGCTTCTCGATCTCTTTGCGCTGGATGAGCGGATACTCGATCCATTTTTTCAGCATCCGTGAGCCCATGGCGCTGAGACATTTATCCATGAAGGACCAAAGGGTCATCTGCCGGTTTCCATTTCGCTGGGAACTGGTCAGCTCCAGGTTCTGCTTGGTCGAATAATCCATCTGCAGGAATTCCTGCTCATAGATCATCTCCAGCGGCTGCAGATGCGACATGGAGCGTTTCTGTGTCTCATCGAGATAATTCATCAACAGGCCGAAGGTGTGCAGGACTTTCTGATTCTCGATGCCCTGCACCAGCGGCTGATAGATCTCGCGGATCTCATCTTTCTCCATGGAGGAGATCGTGATCGTCTGCAGCTCTTCGATCATCTTGCGCAGCCGCCGGTCAAACTGATGTTCCACGACGATCTCGCGCACATTGTTCTGCAAAAGCACCTTTTGCAAAGAGATGACGCTTTTATCCATGAGCTGTGCCTTCAGCTCTCCTGTCGTCATCTCACAGAGCACGACGCACAGCCCGTACTGATAATCATATACGGAAGCGATATAGCTGCTCGTCCGCTCATCGCTCTGTTCATCCATCAGCGTCCCGGGCGTCACGATGCGGATCACTTCACGCTGCACGAGTCCCTTGGCCAGCGCCGGATCCTCCACTTGTTCTACGATTGCGACCTTATATCCCTTCTGGATGAGCCGCTGGATGTAGCTGTTTGCCGCATGGTGCGGAACGCCGCACATCGGCACTTTTTCCTCCACGCCCGCATTGCGCCCGGTCAGCACAAGGTCGAGCTCCAGCGACGCAGTCTTCGCGTCATCAAAAAACATCTCATAAAAATCACCGAGGCGATAAAAGATGATCGCGTCGGGATTCTCTTTTTTCATCTGCAGATAATGCTGCATCATCGGGGTGTATTTATTTTTTTCCGCCATCTGCATCACTCCATCCATTTAGTCATGATCTCTGATCTGATTTTATCATTATACCATATTTTGTCGATTTTCAGTGAATCTGATCGTGTCTGGGAACGGTAAAAATCACGTTTCCCCTGCCTTAATTTCACATAAATTATCCGATGAATCTCCCTTCTGATCGGATGAAATATGCTATAATGGTTAAAGATTCCTATATGGATCTGCAAACATCGTTATCGGGAGGAATGTCATGAAACGTTCTCTGAAATATACCAAGCAGCCCAACCGGATCGATTTTGGATTTCTGGCCATTCTGATCGGCATGATGATCACGAGCCTGATCGCCATATTCACTTCATTCAACTTGATGTCACAGAGCCTCTCCGGAACATCCGTCATGATCCAGCAGCTCGTCTGGTATGCATTCAGCTTCTTCATCATGGGTCTGATCATGTTTTTCGGAAACGATACGGTCATGAAATATATCAAGCTGATCTATTTCATTTTGCTTGGCTGCCTAGCTTATCTATTATTATCCAAATATATGGAAGCTTTTCTGGGAAATGGCCGTCATCTGCCGCTGGCTGATGACATCAACGGCGCATATGCCTGGTTCCAGTTTCCCTTTGCCAGCTTTCAGCCCAGTGAATTCATGAAGATCGTACTGATCCTGATCTGTTCAGACATCATCGATCAACACAACAGCAACCGCTCCATGGTCACGTATACCAGCGACATCGAGCTGTTCAAGAAGATCTTGATCTGGGCCGGTCCGCCGCTTTTGCTCATCCTGCTTCAGCCGGACACCGGTGTCTGCCTGATCATCGGCATCACGCTGCTCGTCATGCTGATGTGCAGTGGCATCAAGAAACAATGGTTCCTCATCGGCGGAGGCATCGTGCTGGCCGCTGTGCTGATCTTCTTCTATTTGTATTTCTTCCAGTATGAGCTACTGACCCGCTATATCCAGGGATATCAGCTCAGCAGGATCACCGCGTGGATCTATCCGGAGGAAAACATGCTCGGCATCGGCAATCAGCTCTACACTTCCCTGCTTTCGCTGGGATCGGCCGGCATATCCGGCTTCGGCCTTCAGCCTGATGTCGTCGCCATACCGGAGGCGCATACCGACTTCATCTTCGCTGCCGTCGGCCAGTCATTCGGTCTGATCGGCACGACCTTCATCTTGATCATGTGTCTTCTGCTTGATCTCTACATCCTGCGGATCGCAGTCAATACGTCCATCATGTCAGAAAAATACATGATCAGCGGCGTGCTCGGCATCCTCGTCTATCAGCAGATCCAGAATCTGGGCATGATCTGCGGCCTGCTGCCGATCACCGGCATCACGCTGCCGCTCATCTCTTATGGCGGATCGTCGATCCTTTCTTACTTCATCGTATTCGGCATGATCATGAACATCAGTTCCCATGCCAAGAAGTATTCTGATTTCACTTACAACTGAACAGGCGGACAGAAAGCTCTGTCCGCCTGTTTTTACGCTCATTTGTTCATCCACGGCGTCCCTACCGCACGCATCACTTTGGATCGGCAATTCCCTTCATAGCTAGCGCCGATCTTCTCCAGCAGCTGCTGGAACACCTTCAGTCCATCATGCGGTCTGAGGTATTCATACTCGACTTCATAATCATACTGCTCGCGATATTCATTATAGTCCAAACAGATCTCCGCATCCTCCGTGATCATCTTGGCCCGCCAGGTCGTCAGCCTGCCGATCTCCTGCAGCGGTTCAGTGATCTGATGCTCCTTTAACAGCGCCTGCACCTGCGGATTATACAATGCAAAAAGCGAATTCTCACTGACCGGCAGTTCATATTCCATGACCGTATCGCTGTTTTTTCTGATCTTCAGCGTAAAGATATGTTTGTTGTTGATCGTCCTGATCCGCATCGATCCATACTGCCTGCGGATCTTCCAGTCCTCTGTATCATAATACCGGTTTTCCTGTTTGACCGGTCTGGGATTGCCAAGCAGATCGCAGAGCCGCTGAAACTGCTTTTCGCTCAGCATCACCTTATATTCTTTTTCCTCATGTTCTTTCATTTCCATTCCTCCTGCACAACTGTCGTCATTATTATACCACATGGCAAATCTGTTCAAACTATGGTAAACTTTACTGCATAAAGGAGTGATCGCATGCGTTATATGATCGTCTGCCGTCAGGATGAAAACACGCTGTCTGTTGGCCGCCAGGTCAGAAACAAGCTGGATGAAGCCGGATGGCAGCATACGGAATCAGATCCGCAGTTGGTCATCTGCATCGGCGGGGACGGAACTTTGCTTTACGGCGTTCATCAATATATGGATTCGATCAATGAATTGATGTTCTTGGGTATCCACACCGGAACGCTCGGCTTCTTCACGGACTATACCCAGGATGAGCTTTCGCTTTGCCTGGACGATCTGCTGAGCAAGGAGCCGGAGATCTTCACCTCCAGATTGCTGAAGATCGAAGTGGACACGATGCCGGAGCCATTTTACGCGCTGAATGAAATGCGTGTTGAAAACGTCATTCACTCTCAGGCAGCGGACATCTATGTCGATGATGAATTCTTCGAACGCTGTCACGGCTCAGGCATCTGTCTGAGCACACAGGCCGGATCTACGGCGCTGAACCGCTCGCTGAAGGGCGCGGTGATCGACAGCGGACTGTCGGTCATGCAGCTGGCCGAGATCACGCCGATCCAGCATTCCAAGCACCGTTCACTGGGCAATCCATATATCATGATGGAAAGCCGGAAAGTGCGTATCGTCAGCGATGATTTTCAGACCGCGCTGCTGGGCTATGATCATAAGACCGTCCCGCTGCTGAATGCCCGAGAAGTCAGGATAGAGATGTCCGATAAGCATGTCCGCTTTGCCCGCTACCGCCGTTACAGTTATCTGAAGCGATTAAAGAATTTATATTAATCATATTATTATAAAAAAATTAAAGGAGGATATCATGGCTAAGATCTTTGTTTATGGCACGCTGCTGGAAGGCTGCCGCAATTACCTGCGCTACCTGGATGGACATGTTCATCAGATCATGCCTGCCTATGTCAAAGGCACGCTCTATTCGCTGAAGGGCAGAGATTATCCGGCACTGCTGCCAGGCAGCGACTTCATCCGCGGTGAGGTCATGGAGGCCGATGATGAGGTCATCCCTGCCATCGATCAGCTGGAAGGATATGTGCCGGGCAGTCCTGACAATGAATATGAAAAAGTCAGCGCACAGATTTATGATGAAGAAAAACAGCCGCTCTGCACGCTTCCGGTATATATGTATAATATCGATCGTTCGGATCAAAGAGAACTGATCGAAGCGCGGATCATTTCCAATGATTACCGCAAATGGTTGTCTTCCCGAGCAAAAATGGAGTAGATTTCTCCTTTAAGAGATCTACTCCATTTTTTTTCTTCCTTCGAATGCTTTCTGCAAGGTGAGCTCATCCGCATAATCGAGATGGCCGCCCATCGGCAGTCCATGCGCGATCCGCGTGACATTGACGTGCTGGTCTTCCAGCAGCTTGGACAAATACAATGCGGTCGTCTCTCCCTCCACTGTCGGATTGGTGGCTAGGATGACCTCTTCTGTCTGTTCATCGATGCGCCGAAGCAGACTATCGATATTCAGATCCTGCGGCATGATCCCCTTTGCGGTATTGATCACGCCGTTGAGCACATGATAGACACCATTGTATGTATTCATCTTTTCCATCGCGATCACATCTTTCGGGCTCTGCACGACACAGATGATTCGATGATCTCGCGTGTGATCTGAACAGATCTCACATTCGCTGCCTTCACACAGATTTCCGCAGACTTCACAGACATCCAGTCCGTTTCGGACTGCCTGCAGGCTGGCGATCATCTCTTCCAAGGTCTCCTGATCCCAGTCCAATACCGTAAAGGCGTACCGCTCAGCTGTTTTGATCCCTACACCAGGAAGATGGCGAAAGGCTGCGATCAGATCTTCAAATTTCTCCGGATACATCAAAACGCTCCCGGAAACTGCATGCCGCCAGTCATCGACTTCATCTTTTCCTCTTTTTCTGCCTTTGCCCGCTCGATCGCGTTATTCAGACAGCTGACCAGCATATCCTGCAGATCTTCACGATTGTCCGGATCCATCATTTCATCGCTGATCTCGATATTGCTCACGCTCATGTTTCCGCGTACGGTCACGCTTACCGCACCGCCGCCCATGCTTTCCGTATAGCTGTGTTCATCCAGTTCTTTCTGCGTATGAGAAAGATCCTCCTGAAGCTTCATGGCTTGACTCAGTAATCTCTGCATATCCATATATTCATTCCTCCATCATGACGATCTCATCGCCGAACAGATCGGTCAGTTTTTCCTCTGTTGTCGGCTCATGTTTTTCCCCGGTGTTGTTCTGTTTCAATTCTACACGAACAGGTTCCGGCAATGTGCCCTGCTGCATATGTTCTTTGAATTTTTGAATGACTTGTTTACGCTGCTGTTCATCGATAGCGAATACCTTTTTCTGTATGCCCAGCAGTTCATGGATGAAGCGTTCGAGCTCTTCATCTCGTTCCAGCTCGTTGATCTCACGGGCTTCCAGCGGGCTGTCGACGGCAAGCACCAGATAATTGACGCCGCTGCCCACGATCACGGCATGCTTCAGCGCATTGGCATATTTCACCCATTCCAGTTCATTCAAATATGCGGGCAGCTGGCTGAATTTCTCCAGATCTTGTTGCTTATGCTGTTTATTGGCGCCGGCAAGCAATGCGATGATATATTCATCTTCATAGCCCAGGACCGGTTCAGGTTCTTTCTTCTTTTTTGCCGGTTTTGCGGGTTTCTCTATCTGTTTTTCTTCTCGCTGTTCACGTTTTGTTTCACGTGAAACACTCATCACGACCGTCGGGATCGGTTCTGGTTCTGAGAACGATGCTTTCTGCTCAGGTTCAGCCTGTGAAACCGCCCTCTGCACGCTCGAAACCGCTGAGACAGACGTTTCATTCATCATCTTCAATACCGCGATCTCAAAATATGACGAAACATCAGATGCCATTCGGTATTTTTCCATCGTTTCCATCAACACATCGATCATCTGCAAGCGGCGCGCTTCAGGAACATCGACCAAACTGTCCTTGATGACATTTAGATAAACATCCGCAACCAATGTCTGATCTCCGGTATAGGAATAGACCAGGCTGTCCTTCAACAGATCGATCAGATCCGCAGTCAGCCGGCGGATATCTATGCCGCGTTCAGACAAGGCCTCGATCTGTTCCATCAATTCAGTATATTCCCGGTCCAGCACATGAGAAAGAAGCGTCCCCTTCTCTGCCGGCGTCGTAATACCGTAAATAGTATTGACGTCTTCTGTCGTGATGTTATCCTGCGCATAGGCGATGCACTGGTCCAAAATAGACAGCGCATCACGCATGCCGCCCTCAGAAAGCGTCGCCACCAGCCTGACCGCATCTGGTTCCATATAAATCTTTTCCTGTTCGAGGACATAATCAAGCCGCTCAACCATATCCGATACGGAGACCTTATTGAAATCGAAACGCTGGCATCTCGAGATGATGGTCGGCAGCACTTTATGCGGTTCCGTGGTCGCAAAGATAAAGATCACATGTTCAGGCGGTTCCTCGATGGTCTTCAACAGCGCGTTGAACGCACCCGCTGACATCATGTGTACCTCGTCGATGATATATACTTTATATTTCCCTTCGATCGGCGCATATTTCACTTTCTCGATCAAGTTTCTTACTTCTTCTACGCCATTGTTGCTCGCTGCGTCGATCTCGATGATATCCGGATGAGATCCGTTCTGGAATTCCACGCAGTTATGGCATTCTCCACATGGCGCATGCTCTTCAGATTCGCAATTCAGCATTTTGGCAAAGATCTTCGCGATCGATGTCTTTCCCGTTCCGCGCGGACCGCAAAACAGATAAGCATGTGCGATCCGATGCTGTCTAACTGCATTCTGAAGCGTCTTAACAATCGGCTTTTGCCCGGCGACGCCATCAAAGCTCACCGGACGATATTTTCGATATAATGCCTGATAAGCCATGTCACACCTTCTTTCTAAACGATGCTGAGTTCATTATATCACATGGAATAAGGCTTTTTACATCAATCTTTTCCCCCTCATCACTGCATGATGGCAGAAAAAAAGAGTGCGAACACTCTATGTCTATTGATCATCAGGACATCTATCCATCATCCGGCTGTTCTTCTTCTGCAGCCGTTTGATCCGAAAGAAATGCCGGAGCATATTGCTGCATTCCTCCTGCATCAGTCCGGATTCCACTTCCGGATAGTGATTGAATCCGCTCGTCTCATACATACGCATGCAGCTTTCGATGCTTCCGCCTTTTGGATCACTGGCGCCGTAGTAAACCTTTCGAATACGCGACTGCAGGATAGCGCCGGCACACATCGGGCATGGTTCCAGGGTAACATACAAATCACAGCCATCAAGTCGCCAACTGTTCAGCTTCTTGCACGCTTTTTGAATAGCGAGGATCTCTGCATGAGCAATAGATTGCTGCGTGCTTTCCCGCCGATTATACGCTCTGGCAATGACTTTTCCATTTTTTACGATGACGCACCCGATCGGCACTTCATCGATATCCCAGGCTTTTTTTGCTTGCTTGATTGCTTCCATCATAAACCGGTCTGACATGGTACACCCTCCCGATGTTTCACGTGAAACACATAAAACAAAAGCTACCACACATGATAGAGCTTCCTTAAGGCTGCTTCGTTCCCGACCTGACCTGATTCGTAAGATACCATTGCAGTAGCAGAGATATTATAGCACAGAGTCTCTATCCATGGCAAGAGCGAGTTTTTTACCCGAAACCACACGTTTAGATAAACATCCCATCTGGCAGATGGAGATGAAGATCAAGCGATTTCTCTATGCGGAAAGTCTGATGACTACGCGGCGAAACAGGTAAGACGAGGACAGTAAGTCCCATCTCCTTGCTCTGATAGCCCTCATCGTTATCCGCATAGATATTCCAATTTGCACACCGCCAACTGCCCTGAAGAAGATAAAATGGGCACACTTGCTCCGCACAAGTGAACAGACCAAGATCGATCTGTGATCGTTCAACCATCCGTCTTGTCAGATGATCAAACAATAACGCTCCGTATCCATGATGCCGATATGAGGGATGCACGCAAAAACAAGATAGCGCACCGACCAATAACCGTTGCTCATCGATCATCGTATCGATCAGGATCACACCGGCATAAGCCATCATCGTCCCATGAACGAACAAGCCGAAAGACTGAACCGGAAAATCATTCCGATGTACACTTCCCTCTTCCTGCTCACCCCAGCAAAGATGGACAAACCGATCAATCAATATTCGCTCAGTTTCATTCAACGCATGATAACGAGATGTCTTGATTTCTATATTCTTCATCACATAGAGTATATCATATGCTTTATTCAAAAGAATAGAAAAATACAGGCCGATCGGCAAACCACGAACGAACAGAGAAACGAGTCCGTTTTTTCATTCAAACTTATGCTTTTTTTGATGAATCGAATCAACCGATTATCCATCCGTCGATTACTCGATGCATATCAGAAGGTGTCAAATATAATAAAAACATGAGAAAAAGCCTTTAATTATCGGCATTTTCTCATGTTTCACGCACAAAAATTCAAACCGTTCAAAATCACCTGATCATGGTCGGCTTCCCATCTTCTCGTCTAATCAGGCAAATCAGTAATGAACTCGTGTTTATTTTTTAGGAACCAGCTTCTCCTGACCGCCCATATACGGTCTGAGCGCTTCCGGAATATTCACTGAACCATCTTCGTTCAAATTATTTTCCAGGAATGCGATCAACATACGCGGCGGAGCGACAACCGTGTTGTTCAGCGTATGCGCAAAGTATTTTCCATCGCTTCCCTTTACACGAATCTTCAATCTTCTGGCCTGAGCATCCGTCAGGTTAGAGCAGCTTCCCACTTCAAAGTATTTCTGCTGGCGCGGAGACCATGCCTCGACATCCACAGACTTGCATTTCAGATCTGCCAGATCACCTGAGCAACATTCCAGCGTACGCACCGGAATGTCCAGACTGCGGAACAGATCCACCGTATTCATGTAAAGCTTGACGAACCAATCCGCGCTTTCTTCCGGCTTGCAGACAACGATCATTTCCTGCTTCTCAAACTGATGGATGCGGTAAACGCCGCGCTCCTCGATGCCATGCGCGCCTTTCTCCTTTCTGAAGCATGGAGAATAGCTGGTGTACGTATAAGGCAGGTCCTTCTCATCAAGGATCGTATCGATGAACTTTCCGATCATGGAATGTTCGCTCGTACCGATCAGATACAGATCCTCGCCTTCGATCTTATACATCATGCCTTCCATTTCCGCAAAGCTCATGACACCGGTCACGACATTGCTGCGGATCATGAACGGCGGCACGACATACGTAAATCCTCTGTCGATCATGAAATCACGGGCATAAGAAATGACTGCACTGTGCAGACGCGCGATATCGCCCATCAAATAATAGAAACCGTTTCCGGCAACTTTTCTGGCGCTGTCTAGATCGATGCCATTGAATTTCTCCATGATCTCTGTATGATACGGAATCTCAAAAGCAGGGACGACAGGCTCGCCAAACTTCTCCAGTTCTACATTCTCAGAATCATCCTTACCGATCGGCACGCTGGGATCGATCATGTTCGGGATCTGCATCATGATCTCCTGCACACGCTCTCTGACCACTGCTTCTTTTTCCTCGATCTCCTTCAGTTCATCTGCCATGGAAGCGACCTGCTGTTTGACTGCTTCCGCTTCGTCTCTCTTTCCTTCCTTCATCAGACCGCCGATCTGCTTGCTCATCGCATTGCGCTGTGCGCGCAGATCATCCACACGCTGCTTCATCGTACGCAGCTCACGGTCTTTGACGATCACTTCATCTACCAGCGGAAGTTTCTGGTCCTGAAATTTCTTTTTGATGTTCTCTTTGACGAGATCAGGATTCTCGCGTAAGAATTTGATATCAAGCATGCTATATCCTCCCTGTTTTGCAAAAAAAGAGGCTTCGCACCATAAAGGGACGAATGCCTCGTGTTGCCACCCTTCTTATTCCGTCAAACGGAATCACTCAAAGCGATAACGGCGCTGCCGAAAACAGATACTTTATTCCCTGTTTTGCTCAGAGGTGCTTTTTCGCTGCCCCGTTTCACATGACTTGCACCATCCGTCATTTCTCTTCAGTGAATGAAACAGTTACTTTTCCTCTTCATTGCTTTCTTATTTATTTTATAAGAAAGCGTATAAAAAGTCAATAAACCAGAGGGATGTGTCCAACAATTCAGAAATATAGAGCTATCTCTCAAATTCAATGATTCATTGTTCATTTTGACATAATTTGCCATTATCCATTTTCAACACTTTATCACATAAAATTGAAATATCTTCTTTATTATGGCTGGCAATAATAATCAGACAGCCTTTCTCTTTTAAGCGCAGCAAAATATTACGAAACTTTAAGATACTTTCTTCATCTAAAGCATTTGTCGGCTCATCTAATAGTAAAATCTTCTGTTGCTCAAATATTGCCTGTGCAATGACCAATTTTTGTTTCATTCCTAAAGAATAAGCTTTTACTTTTCTCTTATCTTCTGGATCTAATCCGACTGATTCTAAGGCAAACCTGATGTCATCATCATTCGCAATCTTTTTTATTTCGGCTAATAATTTCAGATTATCAAAACCTGTATATTGCGGCAACATATTCATATTTTCAATGATGATTCCGGTATCTTCTGGAAAATCGATATCTTTGTGCAGCACTTTATCGTTATATCTGATTTCCCCTTCTGTCGCATAAATCAGACCTGCCAATGCTCTTAACAACATGGTCTTTCCCGAACCATTTCGTCCATATAGTCCATAAATAATACCAGATCTAAATGTATAATTAATATCCTTTAAAACTTCTTTATCCTTTATTCTCTTTGTATAATGACTAACCTGTATTTCTCTCATGTTATACAACTCCCTCTTTTATAAGTTCCTTTTTGTTTAGCAATATTTCACTGATAACAGAAATCAGATATGAATAAGCGATATATTTCATCATGACCATGCTATACTGCAGCAGATTCAATCGATCAAGAAAAAGCAGCCTTATCACATCAATGTCACTAAACAATATCTGTTTTCCGGTCATTCGAAACAAAACAAATAAAAGCATACAGAAGATACACAAGATCATTGCGGCTTTGACCTTTGAATATGTACCTAAATAAACCAGAAAATATACTGACCCGATAATTGCATACGCACATGACCAAAGCATCACATTCAGCAACGTTCCTATCAGATACCACTTCGTAATAGCATGATCCAATAAATGAAATTGTATTCCTGCTAAAATGATCTGCATAATTACAATCACAGATGAGAATATTACGGCATGCAAAACTATTTTTTTAATTACATTTTTTCTATATTCTTTCTTTGTGCATCTCACACAACAGTATATATTATATTCCGGTATTTCCATTGATAATATGAATACATAAAATATAGCATAAATTGCCGTCAGATATACAATATTCGTAAATCCAGAGTTCATCGATAAAATATCAAGCAATTCTTCTAGATTCACGTTTGATTCTACATATCGATATGACACATACCATCTCAACAATAAAAATAAGATAAAATAAATATAGAGGCAAATCGTTTTGTTTTTTCTTTTTATTTTTCTCACAATATGTCCTTTCGCTGCATTTTTTTAATCCCCATAAAGATAATGATCAGACCAATAAGCAATTCCAGCACCATAACTGTATATGGAGAGATCATCAGTTGATCTATTCGATTATACATTGCCACATTTGGCAGCAGCAGATAGTAAACAAAATCAGGGATATTTTTCATCTGACTTAAAACATCTCCAATACTTAACGATAATATAAAATAGAAACAAACAAACAATACGCCCTGCTGTGGTACATAAAACAATTCAATATACATCATGATATTAATTAATAACCATTCAAGCAATATATATATGAACATCGAATGAACTAGAACTTCTATATTTTCTATATAAACTTTACCAAAAGATAAATAAGCAATTATTACAAATCCTATTATCTTACAAATTTCAAATACGAATATTTTTTTAAGGATATGTAATTCTAAATTCATATAAATCTTCGTTCTATTCTTATTTCTAATAATTGAATAAACAACGTCATTTTCAATATAGGTACAAAAATCACGAAAAAAACTGACGGCAAATAATACCATACTGCTGAAGTAAAGCATGTAAAAAATTGAAACGTCATGAAATGAAACGCCAAAATAAAGATATTCAAACATGCCAAAGCTTCTTGAACCATACAAATAAGAACATAGGATAATCGCCGCAATGATGTAACCATTCTTCTTAATCCACAATTCTCAACACATCTCTTTTCATAAATATTTTTTTTCCTAAATAATAAGCTAAATGCATCAATACTCCATATTTTAATATGCTCCACGCACAGTCCAGATATGGAATTGGTAATATAAATCCTCGATAGTCAAATAATTTTCTGAAATCGTAATAATCCAGAAATAATATTTCTATTTGAAAGAAAAAATACAAACCATAACTCAATACAACCAATGCAATCGTTATCACTATTGCGCTCCATTTTCTCAATGTCTTATAATAGACAAATAAATATAAGAAGCCAATACAACCAAAGCATACCCAATAAAAAATACATAACAGAAAATGTATCGGAATATAATTTGTTTCTATGAATGCATTTATGATCGTGCCTATTCCTACCACTTTTGTTTCTATCATTACATTAATAATCTGTATCAAATTGATCGTTACTGACATAAATAAAGAACCAAAAACAACGATCAGCGCATTTTTATTGATTAATTTTTTTCTTGTTATACGGATCAATTCATGTTCTTCTATCCTTAGAAAAAATATTGATATTAAGGCTAAATAAACTATGAAATGTATAAAATATAAATTATGATCAACATATAAAAACATACCTAATTCTATAGGCTGAAATGTATCCGGATAAAATACTAATTTATGAGTCATCTGCCATCTTGCAAAGACAAAAATGACATATATTATATAAAGTATAAGAAACTTATTTATTTTCTTATAATTCATCGCACAATACCCTCTTTTTATATGCAATCCATATCAATATGCCTACTGTGACCAGAAATATGCTCAAAGAAGGAATGATCCATTCTAAACCTTGTTCAATATAAGGCTGCGTGACATAGGTGATACTCCAAGGTAAAGCAATAAAAATCAGCCATGTGATTAAAGATACAGCATATACTACTTTTAGATCTTTGATTATATAACCGAAACAAACACACATAACACCCACCAAACTAAGAATAGCAGCATTAACAAACATATAGACTACATAAGCCAGATCAGGATTTAACGCTACAATCTGCCCCAATATATGATTTTCAGCAATAAAAAGATACGATAAAGTTCCGTCATGAAATACAACTAGGGCACATACATAATTAATGATAAATGTGATCAATGTCATAACAAACAATACAATAAAAGTTGCCAGCAGTTTATTAAAAAATATAGCTTTCTTTCCGCCTCTAACAGATAAAGCATTATATATACCTGTTTTATATTCCGTTACACAAGAATCTGCAATCACAATCAATGCATAGATCGGAAACAAATGAGAATATAACATTGTTCCAACATGTCCTTCTGATGAAGAAGACAGAAAGGCTGCATAATATGGATATATTACAGTTGTCCAATCTATCTTTCCGCCTGTGTCGATACTTAATAATATATTATTATTTATATTGATCCATAAATCATACAAAGTAATAATAGTCAAAACGGTGAAGACTATGTAAGTTCTTTTATTCTTCAATACGCTTTTTATTTCTCTACTTAACAACTTATTCACCCCTTTTTTGAATAAAGTGTGAAAGAATGCTCTTTCACACTTTTAATCGTTTTTTTATTCACCGGTTTCTTCATCCCAATAACCTTCAACAGTATATGTCACATCATTATCGTTATTGTTCTCTGAAGTAAGATATACGGTTGCCTGGCTAGCTAAACTGTGTGCCGGAGAATATCTCGCGCCATCTTCAACTCTCGTTGACACAACATTGGACACATTTTTTCCGTTATAAAGTTCCAGCCAGAAACTGGTATATGTTCCGGGACCTTCATAACTTTTAGTCATCTTGACTTTCCATTTGTTATTAACGTTTGTCGTTGTTCGATATCTGCCTGTTGTTCTTACGTTTTGTTTATGCTCTGGAATATTTAAATGAAACGGTATGTTGTCATTTGAATATGCATAAGTTTCTACATCCGCTAATACATTGGCAGAACCAGCACATACACCTATCACTGATGCGGCTAATGCTATTTTAAGCTTGCTCTTTATTCATTCCATCCTTTCTTCTTGCGTAGATTGTCATGACCTTTCTACGCGGTTATACTAGCATAGAATAAATAGAAATCACCTTACATTGTCTAAAATAGGATTATTCTTGTCTAAAATAAGATCATGATCAGGAAAAACAATTGTCATATTAAATATTCCATCTTTCTGTTCAATGGCAATATCACCTTTATACTTCTTCGCAACATGTTTCATGCTCTGAATACCTAAACCCTTATGTTCTTTTTTGGTTGTCAGATATTCTCCATTTTCATCTTTTATTAAATTACCTTTATAAGGATTTTCTAAATGAATGATAATCATATTTTTTACTTTTCTGATATGAAGTGATATATTTCGATTTTGTTCAAGCTGATTGACAGCTTCGATGGCATTATCCAACATATTAGAAAAAATAGTGACTAAATCAAAATCGGAAAAACAACGGAAAGCAACATCGCTGTTTTTGATTGAGATGTGAATATTTAATTCCGCTGCCCGTTTTACTTTATCATACAATAATGTCTGTAATATTTTTCGTGATGAATAGACTTCCAGATCTTTATTTTCTAACTGATCATTAACCTCATTTAAATACTGCCTCATTTCTTTCTGATCACTGTTTGATCTTATGATCTGCAAATGATTTTTCATATCATGTATCAGATACGAAATTTCCTTTTCTGTTTCTTCTCTTCTTCTATAGTATTCATAATTTAATTCTTCTCGATGTTTTAATTCCTGCAGCTGCCGATCCGCAGCATACCCTATACATATCTTATACACTAAATAAAGCAAGCCATATATGATGATCAGGAAAAAGAAATTCAATGAGAATGTGAAAAATTCTAAGACCATGGATTGAGAGATATTTGCGACATACAATAAGAACATAGATAAGCCGTAATACAAAGATATGACAAAAAGAATGAAGACAAAATCTACTACTTCCAATCGATAAAATGAGTGAATAAACTTAACTACCTTTGTTTTTCGATAAATGACAAAGAATATGATTCCCGCTACCAATATACTAAAGTTCAGCATAAGCGCGGAGTATTCATTTTTCTCAGAGACAAAAAGATCAATAAAGCTATAGACACCTAGCAGAAGCGCATAGCCTGTCGCGAAAAAAATAAAATTGATGAAAATATCTTTTTTTGATTTAAATTGAAAAGTAAAATGTAAAAATAAATAGTAAACAACACATAAAAACAAGACCGTATAGATATGGTTATTCTGAAACCATAAATTAAAAATCATGATTCCGATTAAACACAATATATTATACGTATCAGAAAATTTCAGCTTATAGTTTTTTTCAAAAAAATCTAAATAAGTGCCTAAAAATAGATAAATACTTCCACAGTATATAAAAGAAGTCAATTTAACAATAAACTGTGTTATGCTCATATTTCTAATGCCGCCTTAGTAAGATATTGAATAAACTTTTCTTTGAATTCCTTAGTTTTTAATTGAGAAATGGGAATTTCTGTCTTTAATTGATCGTCAATGATAATTCTATTCGCTGTATAAGAATAGATGTGATAAAAGTTTACCAGAAAAGCTCGATGAGGTGAAAAGAAATCATAGTCTTTTAATTTTTCATTCAGCTTCGCAATTGTATAATTCGTCACATATTTACCTGTGGTCGTATATAGCCATGTATTCCGGTCATAATACTCAAAATATAAGATATCCTCTTTCTTTACTTTTAACATTGTATCTTTGCTTCTGAAGCTGAAATACATTGGTGCGTTTTTTATTCTATATCTTTCGATTTCTTCTAAAATATTCAAAATTTTATTTTCTTCTACTGGTTTATCGATATAATCAAACACATGTAAAGCATACGCCTGATTTTTATATCTGGCATACCCTGATAGAATGACAATGACTACATCTGTATCAGTCTTTCTAATTTCTGCAGCTGTTTCTCCATTCATATTTTCCATTTCTATATCTAGAAAAATAACATCAAAATGTTCACTTGATCTTAATAAATCTTCTCCACTATAAAAATGATAACATTCTATTTTTTTACTTTTACAATTCTTGTATTTATTTATAAATAACGTTAATTTATCTATAATTGTTTTATCATTATCACATATTGCAATTTTCATAACATATACCTTCATTCATCGGCGTCAAATAAAACTGCCACACAAGGACCGGTGTCAGCTTTTAAGCTGTCATTGGTCTTGCTTCTTGTTCGTTCAAGATGGCTTTATTATATAATAAAACCAATAGTTTTTCTATATTGATAAAAACCTTTCATACGTATTGATATTCTTGTTTTTTGAACACACTCTCCTTCTCGATCTTCAATCCATCCAGCAGCGGGATCGTCTTGTTCCGGTACAGATAAAAAGCCATGCGGCCATTATAGAGTGTTTTGACAAACATATGGATTATCCTTTATTTGTGGATGAGTTAAATTTGACGCTTACCCATAAACCAAGACATAGATCTATTTTCAATTTACAATATAACTCTTTTGCTTGGGAGAAATGATATGAAATTTGATTGTCCTTTTGATGTCACACAAAGAATGATGATCCTAAACGATCATTTATGTCCTTGATGCTAAATAGAAAAGAAGTGTCCGTGCTCGATGAAATAAAATGATATAATGGTCGTAAAGAGAGGCGATGACAATGACTTTTCAAGAAAAATATCATGCTTATGTCAATGAAACCCTGTCTGCCGTATGGAATGACAATCAAAAAGAAATCGAACAGGCAGCTCATATCCTGTATAATGCGGAGTGCGGCGGACATTGCATTTATACCTTTGGCACTGGCCACTCCCATATGCTTGGACAAGATATCTATGCTCGTGCCGGAGGCTTTGCCAAGATCAAGCCGATCGTGGAGATCGAGCTGACGCTGGCTACCCATCCGACCAAAAGCACGCAGATCGAACGTCTGGCCGGCTATGCGGACATCCTTGAACAGCTGTATCATGTCAAAGAAGGAGATGTCATCATCGCGGCCAGCAATTCTGGAAGAAACGCGCTGGTCATCGAATATTTGCTCAGGATGAAACAAAAGGGCGCACGCATCGTTGCGATTACTTCTCTGTGCCACAGCCAGAAAGTGAAAAGCCGGCATGAAAGCGGGAAAAAGCTCTGTGACATCGCCGATGTCGTATTGGACAACAAAGCGCCCTATGGCGATGCCGGCATAGCGCTTAACGAAACGGTATCCATGGGTCCCGTCAGCACGTTCAGCGGATGCTTCCTGTCTCAGTGCATCGTAGGCCGGATGGCAGAGCTGCTCATCCAGGATAGCAGAGACGTCCCAGTCTTCCGCTCCAGCAACGCCGACGGCGCAGATGAGTATAACCAGGAGCTGTTTGACCGATACGTCCTGTAATGATAAAAAATCACTCTCCCGAACAGGAAAGTGATTTTTTTACTTTAAGGTCACGCTGAAATCGATGATCTCACCGCTAATCGCATTGATCTCATACTGATATCCGGCATACGGATCCTGGAACCGGATGTAATACACGAGCCGGTTGTCATCGCAGTCCAATGTATACGTATATGCGCTGATCTCATCCTGATCAACGCCGGCATGTCCGAATACGACATCTTTGGCCTCATCGTTGGTCAGATAGCCGCTGTGATTGACGACCTCATTGGACGTGATCGATGTATATTCCAGATCCTTATACTGGATCAGCGTATCCAGATCAGTAATGGAAAGTCCGACAAAGTCCTCGAACTGATAAGCAGGATCTGACTGAACGAGCTCACTGATCAAAGCGGCCTTTCCTTCAGATATGCCATATTTTTGCGCGATTTCCGTATATTCATTGGTGGTGTCCATATCTTGAGACAGGATAGAGATCTGCAATGAATTGCCTTTCATCATCTCTTCGATATCATTCACGATCGATTCCCGCAGCCTGCTTCGCATCTGCTCATCTTCGCTCTTGACCGTGACCAGAAGCGTATTCTTGAGCTCATCCAGATAACCATGACGCATCATGCTGCCGATCAATGCATTGACGGCCACATCGATGTCCACGCCTTCCAGTTCCATGTCGTCGAGCACTAATTCTCCTTCTTCATTGTGAACGAGAACTTCCGTAACGTTTTTCTCTGCATCCAAGGATAATTCTATGCTAGGGTTGACGTCGAACGATACCACGGCAGATGCCGGATGAAGCGAAGGGAGAAAAGCAAAGACCAGCATGACCGCACAAGCGGCGCATACAGCCGCGCATAGGCCCGGATACAGGCCTCTTCGCCTTCTCTGTCTGCCCTTCTCTGTTTCAGGCGCTTCATCCGGTTCGATGAAGCGGAGCTGATCCATGATGGCATCCTTCTGGTCAGGCACAGGGGCTTGTTGAAAGACCTCTTTCCATTCCGGCCGATGGTGATTTTGTTTCATTCCGTCACCTCCCTGATCATCTGTTTCATCTTCTTGACAGAGCGATGATATTTCGACAGCACGGTCGATAAGTTAAGATCCATGAACGAAGCTATCTCGCGAAAAGACATTCCTCCGGATACATGCATGGAAACGATCTCACGCTCTTCTTCATTCAGTGCGTTCATCAGCATCTCCAGCGTTACTTTTCCGCTGATATCCGGATCCTCGGCCGCAATCTCGATCGATTCATCCAACAAGACATTTCGCTGCCGGGAACGAAGATACATCAATGATTCGTTTCTGGCGATCCCATAGATCCACGACATCGGCTGTCCCCTGTTTTCATATCGGCGGCAGTTCTGATAGATGCTCAGATAAACATTTTGTGTCACATCCTTCGCACATTCTGCGTTGCCGACCATCCCATGGATGAAGATATACACCGCACGATTGGTCATTTCATAAATTTCTGCCATGATCTGCTGATCATCAGCTAAACGCATGATCAGATCTTCCAGTCTTTTTCTATCGTTATTCATACAATAAACAATATATCAGATACAGATCATGAGATTATCATATGTATGTAAATAATATGTTAATTCTATGTCAATTTCTGGCTGTGTAACGAACAGACACGCAAGCAGACAGGATCATCTGTCTGCGCGTGAGATATTCCGTTCAATATAGACTAATCATCGTCATCGTCGTCATCATCATCGTCTCTGTCATCATCATCGTCTCGGTCATCATCGTCGTCATCGTCCCAATCGTCATCATCGTCATCCCAGTCGTCATCATAACGATCGTCATCATCGTAGCGATCATCCCAGTCATCATCGTAACGGTCGTCATCCTGATCGTCACGATCATCCCAGTCATCATCATAGCGATCGTCATCATATCGGTTATTGTTGTTCGATGATGATGGCTGTCTGTTGGTGGTTCCCTGTGAAGAGCTGCTGCCAGAATTAGATGAGCTGGATGAAGACTGCGTATTCTTGCGGTCATCATCATCGTCGTCATCATCGCGGTCTACGCTTCTGACGACCTTTTTCGTCTGCGCGTCGATCTCATACTCATATTCAAAGCCGTCTGCGTTAAATTCGATCTCATAAGTGAGACGTCCGTCTTCATAACCAAATTCTACTTCCAGCTCGGATACTTCGTTCTTCGCCTTCTTCGCATTGCTCAACGCGATATTCAGCGCTTCATCCCGCGTGATATACTTGGATGTGCTGACCGTACCGGTCATCTTGCTGACATCCCGGTCATCATCGACTGACTCGTAGATCAAGATCAGTTCCTGGGCGCTCAGCTTTACCAGATCTTCGATCTGATAATCGCTGCGTTCTTCCAAGATCTCTTCGATCAATGCCGCTTTGCCATAAGAAATATCATATTTGTTGACGATGGTCTCCATATCATCATCGATATCCATGTCCTGTGCCAGGATCGCGCCGGAAATATCATATGTGCTCAGCGTAGAGGAGATGTTTTCGCTCAGCTCCTTCTCTACTCTGGAACGCTCATCTGCATCATCGTTTTCTACGGAAAGCAGCACGGTATTGTTATCTGTCGTCAGATACCCCTGCTTGACCATCGAGCCGATCACCGCATTGACTGCCACGGTCATATCGGTCTGTTCAAGATCCATATCCTTCAGGATCTCTTCTGCTTCCTTATTCTCTCCGATGACAGAGACGACTGCATCATCTCTGTTCAAACGCATCTGGATGCTTGGATTGACATCCATCGTGATGACTGTAGATACCTCTTCGCCGCCGGTAGCGCTGCCGCATCCGCTGACCAGCCCCATCATCAGGGCCGCGGATAATAAGATCGAATACTTTTTCATGTTCATTTTCCTCCGTTTTTTTTTTACTTCTCAAAGGCCTTTTCACTTAATCAATGCATACGGAGGACGTTTTATTGCACGATATTCAAAAAAATTTGAAAAAAAGGAAATTTTCCTTGTGATTTGATCGGAAAATTTCCTATGGATATCATTCTTCGCTTTGTTCTTCTTCGTTTTTAGCCACAACTGCAACTTTAGTTACCGTCTCATCATCAGCGACATTGATCAGCTTGACGCCCTGGGTATTGCGCCCGTAAACGCCGACGTGATCCAGCGCGATGCGGATGATGATCCCCTTATCGGTGACGATCATAGCATCTTCATCGCCATTGACCGCACGGACGGTGACCAGCGAACCGGTCTTGGTCGTCACGTTGATCGTCTTGACGCCTTTGTTGCCTCGGTTGGTCTTACGATATTCATCGATCTCGCTTCGTTTGCCATAGCCATTCTCTGAAACAGAAAGCAGATATTTTCCTTCGTGGCTGACGGCTACGCCGACCACGGTCCCGCCATCGGTATTAAAGCCGCGCACACCGCTGGCCGTGCGGCCCATCGGACGGACCTCATCTTCTTCAAAGCGGATGACCTTGCCATTGGAACCAGCAATCAAGATCTCATCTTCACCGCTGGTCAGCTTGACATTGATGAGCTCATCATCCTCACGCAGCTGGATGGCGAGCTTTCCTTTCCGCGGGATATAGTCGAAATCTTCTATTTTTACCCGCTTGACCAAGCCCTTCTGCGTCACGAAGAACAGATACTGGGCCGGTGAGTCCTTCTTCATCGGAACCAGTGCCGTCACGCCTTCCTCTTTTTCCAAGCTCAGCAGATTGACCACTGGCAGGCCCTTCGATGTCCTGGACGCATTGGGGATGTTGTAGCCCTTCAGCCGGTATACCCGGCCAAGATTGGTGAACATCAACAGATGATCGTGCGTGGACATCGTGATCAGTGTCTCGATGACATCATCTTCGTTGAGCGACATGCCCTTGACGCCGCGTCCGCCACGCTGCTGTGTCTTATATGTATCGACCGGAGCGCGCTTGATGTATCCGCTCGTGGACATCGTGATGACGACATCCTCCACCGGGATCAGATCTTCATCGTCCATCTCCATTCCGGAATCAGAGATCTCTGTACGGCGCTCATCGCCATATTTTTCTTTGACCTCGCTCAGTTCCTGCCGGATGATCTCGTGGATACGGGATTCATTGGCAAGGATATCGCGCAGATCCGCGATCGTCGCGAGCAGCTCGTTATACTCTGTCTCGATCTTGTCTCGTTCCAGTCCGGTCAGCCTGCGCAGCTGCATCTGCAGGATGGCCTTGGCCTGTACTTCTGATAAGGCGAACTGCTCCATCAGCCCCTGCATCGCCTCTTCGTCATTGCGGGAGGCGCGGATCAGCGCGATGATCGCATCGATATGATCGAGCGCGATCCGGAAACCTTCCAGGATATGAGCGCGGTCCTCTGCCTTTTTCAGATCGAACCGGGTGCGTCTGGTCGTCACTTCGACCTGGTGATCGACATAATGCTGCAGCGTCTCCTTGATGCCCATCTGTTTCGGCGCGCCGTTGACCAGGGAAAGCATGTTGATGCCAAAGGAAGTCTGCAGCGGCGTCAGCCGGTACAGCTGATTCAGGATCACATACTCCTGCACATCCTTGCGCAGCTCGATGACGATGCGCACACCGTCTCGGTTCGATTCGTCGTTCAGATAAGTGATGCCGTCGATGACCTTCTCCCTGACCAGCGAAGCGATCTTTTCGATCATGGTCGCCTTGTTGACCTGATAAGGGATCTCATAGACAATGATGCGTTTCTTGCCATTGTCCATCTCTTCGATCTTTACCTTTGAACGGATGATGATGCTTCCCCGTCCGGTCTCATAAGCCTGGCGGATGCCAGAGCGGCCGAGGATGATGCCGCCGGTCGGAAAATCCGGTCCTGGGATGTAATTTTCCATCAGATCGCTCACCGTGATGTCTGGATCATCCATGATGGCGAGCGTCGCATCGATGGTCTCGCCCAGATTATGCGGCGGGATATTGGTGGCCATACCGACCGCGATGCCCACCGAACCGTTGACGAGCAGGTTGGGGAAACGCGCCGGCAAGACGACCGGTTCCTTTTCTTCCCCGTCATAGTTATCTTCAAAATCTACGGTATCCTTCTGAATGTCCTTCATCATCTCCATGGAGATCTTGGACATCCTCGCTTCTGTATATCGCATGGCCGCCGCGCCGTCTCCGTCCATCGAACCGAAGTTGCCATGTCCGTCGACCAGCGGGTAGCGGTAGGAAAAGTCCTGCGCCATGCGCACCATGGCGTCATATACCGCCGTATCGCCGTGCGGATGGTATTTACCGATGACCTCTCCGACGATACGCGCGGATTTCTTATGCGCTACGGAAGCGGTGATCCCCAAGGTGTTCATGGAATGCAGGATACGCCGGTGTACCGGCTTCATGCCGTCACGGACATCGGGAAGCGCACGCTGGACGATGACAGACATCGAGTAGTCCAGGAAAGATGTCCGCATCTCCCTGGAAATGTCTACTTGTTCCAGCTTGTCATAATTGGTATCCATGTACATCTACCTCCTTAAATGTCCAGGTTGGCATAACGCGCATTTTCCTGAATGAAGGTGCGGCGCGGTCCGACATCCTCACCCATCAGCATCTCAAATACGGCGTCGGCTTCCATCGCGTCATTGATGGTCACCTGCTTGAGGGTGCGGTTCTCTGGATCCATGGTCGTCTCCCAAAGCTGTTCCGCGTCCATCTCGCCCAGTCCTTTGTAACGCTGGATCTTGTAGTTATCTTTGAATTCTGCTTTCAGCGCGCCCATCTGTTCTTCCTTGTAGGCATAGGCGATCTTCTTGCCCTTCTGGATCTTATACAGCGGCGGCTGCGCGATGTATACATAACCGCCTTCGATCACCGGGCGCAGGAAACGATAGAAGAACGTCAGCATCAGCGTACAGATATGCGCGCCGTCGACGTCGGCATCGGTCATGATGATGATCTTATGATAGCGCAGCTTGCTCAGATCGATCTCATCCTGGATGCCGCAGCCGAATGCAGTGATCATCGAACGGATCTCGGCGTTTTCAAAGATGCGGTGCATCCGCGCCTTCTCGACATTGAGGATCTTTCCGCGCAGCGGCAGGATGGCCTGGGTACGGGAGTTTCTGCCCTGTTTGGCGCTTCCGCCGGCAGAATCACCCTCGACGATGTAGATCTCGCATTCCTCTGCGTTTCTCGAGCTGCAGTCGCTCAGCTTTCCTGGCAGCGAAGAGATGCCGTCCAGCGCGCTCTTGCGGCGCGTCAGCTCTCTCGCCTTCTTAGCGGCCAGACGCGCCTTACCGGCCACGATGGCCTTGTCGACGATCGTCTTGGCGATATCCGGATGTTCCATAAGGAAACGCTCCAGCTGCTCGCCGAGGATATTGGAGACGATCTTGCGCACCTCGGAGTTGCCCAGCTTCGTCTTCGTCTGTCCCTCATACTGCGGATCCGGATGCTTGATGGAAATGATGGCCGTCAGTCCTTCCCTCACATCATCTCCGGACAGCGTCTCGTCCTTCTTGAGCATGTTGTTGTTTTTCGCATAATTGTTCAATACGCGCGTCAGCGCCAGACGGAATCCGTCTTCATGCGTACCGCCCTCCTGCGTGTTGATGTTGTTGCAGAAGGAATAGATATTGGGCATATAGCCGTCGTTGTACTGCATGGCGATCTCAGCCAAGATCCCCTGCTGCAAGCCTTCGACATAGACGACTTCATCATGCAGCACGGTCTTGTTCTGATTCAGATAACGGACGTATTCGATGATCCCGCCTTCATAGCAGTAAGAGCGGCTCATCGGTTCATCTCCGCGCTCATCGCGCAGATTCAAGCGGATATTGCGGTTGAGGAAGGCAAGCTGCCGGATCCTCGTGTTCAATGTCTCAAAATCATATTCTGTCGTCTCGGTGAAGATCAGCGGATCGGCCTTGAAGCGCACGACCGTGCCGTGCCGATCGCTGGCGCCGATCTCCTTGAGCGGCGCGGAAGGATGACCGCCCTGCTCAAAGCGGATGAAGTATCGTTTTCCATCCTGATGCACGGTGACCTCCAGCCATTCAGAAAGCGCGTTGACGACGCTGGCGCCGACGCCGTGAAGGCCGCCGGATACTTTATATGCGCCGCCGCCGAACTTGCCGCCGGCATGCAGCACGGTCATGATCGTCTCCACGGCGGAGATGCCGGTCTTTTCATGGATACCGACCGGCATGCCGCGTCCGTTGTCGCTCACACAGATGACATTATCTTTCTCGATGACGACATCGATCTCATCGGCATAGCCGGCAAGCGCTTCGTCGATGCCGTTGTCCACGATTTCCCAGACGAGGTGGTGAAGGCCGCGCGCGCCGGTCGTTCCGATATACATTCCCGGGCGTTTCCGCACTGCTTCCAGTCCTTCCAGGACCTGAATGTCATCCGCGGTATAGGAATGATCCACATGGATGTTTTCCATCTCCAGAATCTCAGCTGATTTCTCTTCACGCATAGCCTTACCTCCTTAAAATCCTGCCGCCTTCCACTTCATAAAAACTGACCGGACGCCCGGTCTCGTTCAGGCGGAGATGATCCGTCGTGCTGATGAAGATCTGCATCTGCGCAGGCAGGATGGAAAGCAGACGCTGTCTCCTTCCCTCATCCAGCTCCGAGAACACATCATCCAGCAGCAGTATCGGATATTCCTTGATCTTTTCTTTTATCATCACGCACAGCGCCGCCTTCATCGAAAGCAGCAGCGTGCGTTTCTGTCCCTGGCTCGCAAAGCTGTTCACATTCTGTCCGTCTACGGTGAATGTGACATCGTCCTTATGCACGCCGATATTCGTCTGACCGCTCAGCAGATCCCGCTGACGGCCTTTCTCGTATTTCTGCAAGAGCATCTCACGGTCATCCAGATGATCGCTGTCCAGACAAGTATGATACGTAAAGCCGATCTCTGTGTCATCCTGAGCCAGGCTGCGGTAAAACGGCCTGCACAGCGCGAAGAGCTCCTGCAGGAACGTCTGACGCTGCTTCATGATGATGATCTCACAATCGGCCATCTGCTCGCTCAGCACGCGCAGATAGACCTCATCCAGCGCATTCTGCTTGAGCAGGGCATTGCGCTCCTTCAACAGCTTCTGGAACAGCCCCAGCGTCTGCGTATAGCGCCGCGACAGCTTGCTCAGCTCGATGTCGATGAACCTCCGTCTGATCCGCGGCGAAGAAGTGAACAGGTTCATATCGTCCGGACAAAACAGCACCGCGTTGACCTCGCCGATGAAATCAGATACTCTGCGGACCGGATTGCCATGCAGGAAAAGGTTTTTCCCCCTCTCGTTCACGCATACGCGCAGCTGTTCGCTGCGGCCGCGCCGATACAGGGAAAGGTCAATCAGAAAGGAAGATTCCTCATTCTGAATCAGATCCCGATCCTGTGCCGTCCGATGCGAACGCACCGTGGAACAGAAATACAGCGCCTCCAGAAGATTCGTCTTCCCCTGTGCATTGCTCCCGCAGATCAGCTGGATGCCATCATCGAAACTGACACGCTCATCCGTATAGTTTCGAAAATGGACCAGCCTCATCCGAGTGATTCTCATTTCAGTTCGATCGTCGTCTCTTCGATGACTGCCGTATCCCCGGGATACAGCTTTCTTCCCCGCCGTGCTTCCGGCTCGCCGTTGACCGTGATCTTCATTTCCTTCACGGCAGATTTTGCCTCCGCACCGCTGGAGATCAAGTCACATGCCTTGAGCAGCTGGCCCAGGGTGATATACCCGTTTTTTACATGAAATTCCATAATGAAAGACCCTTTCCGCATCTATAATATTATAGCATAAAAAGGGCCTTTTTTGTTATATTTCGGTCAATTTCTCAAGAATACGTACGCAGCGGAACGACCAGCATCGTCACGCTTTCCTCATCGGCAGACTGGATCGTAAACGGCTTCATCTCCCCGCACAGACGGATGACGATCTCCCCTTGTTTCAGGGCCTTCAGCGCTTCGAACACATAACGTCCGTTGCAGCTGATCTCCAGATGAGTGCCGGTAAATGCCGCGTTGGACAGCACCTCGATGGAAGAACCGACTTCCGCTGAATTGGAAGTCAGCACACACTCCTGTTCATCCAGACGGAAACGGATGATGTAAACGCCGTCATTTTTGATGAAGCTGGCACGGTCGATCGCGCTGAGCAGCTCATGAGAATCAATGCGCAGCTCGTAGCTGAAAGATGAAGGGATCAGCCGGCTCGTTTCCGGATAAGCGCCGTCGATCAATCGCGTCTGAATGATCGTATTGTCGATCAGAAACTGCACTTTTTTGTTATCGACAGAAATCACGACGGATTTTTCACCGCTGATGCTCTTATATACTTCCTGCAGGCTCTTTGCCGGGATCGTGATGTTGAACTGCAGCGCAGACTCCAGCGGGATCATCTTACGCGCCAGCCGGTAGGAATCCGTGGCCACGCACTGAAGCTGATTGTCATGGCAGGAGAAGTTCACGCCGGTCAGGACCGGACGGGTCTCTCGGTCGCTGGTCGCAAAGCAGGTCTGCGTGATGATCTCCTTGAGCGTATCGGCTTCGATCTCAAAGGTATCCTTTGGCCGGGAGAAATCGATGGCAGGATAATCGGTCGATTTCATGCCGTTGATCTTGAACTGAGAACGATCGCCGGAAATCCTGGTCTGCGTATCATCCAGCACTTCAAATTCGATGATGTCGCCTTCGATCTTACGGACGACCTCCAAGATATATTTGGCTTCGATGACGATGCAGCCTACATCATTGATCGTCAGCGCGTTGTCTTCACTCGGCGTGATCGTCGAAAGGATAGAGATATCTGAATCACTTCCGGTCAATACGATGTCGGTCGCGCTGACATCGATCTTGATCCCGGAGAATGCCGGCAGCGGTGAAAAGACAGAGATGGCTCTGGAAACGATTGAAAGCCTGTCATAGAAAAAACGCTTGTTGATTGTGAAATTCATCATGGACCTCCTGTTTCTGTTTATTTATATTTTTTTATATAATAACAATAATAAGGGTGTGGAAAACTGTGGAAAAGTAGAGAATATGCCTGATTTATCGTGATATCCTTCATTTTTCCCTATGGAAAACATGTGGAAGAAATGTGGAAGGATGCGGAAAACTACTGTATGCCGAGCTTGGATTCGATCTGCCGCACGGCCGTATTGAACGCATTATCCTTCTTCATCAGCTTTTTTGCCTTCTCAAAAGAAGACATGATCGTCGAATGATCGCGGTTGCCGAATTCGATGCCGATCTTGACAAAGGGGATCTGCAGATGTTCCCTGCACAGATAGACGGCGATATGCCGCGCATTCGCGATCTGCTTGGTCCGCGATTTGGATTCGATCTGTGTCTGAGTCAGGCCATAATACTCACAGACGCACTTTTTGATCCGGCTAACATTCAGCTCTTCCTCCATGACGATGACCGGCTCATCTTCGAATACGCTGCGGGCGAAGTTCAGGTCGATGATCCCGGGATTATCCAGGATCGCCTTGAAGAACAGCTCATTCAGCGAACCTTCCAGCTTGCGCACGTCGCTGGAGAACTTGGTGGCGATAAAATCGAGGACCTCATCCTCGATCATGACCGTCTCATCTCTTCCTTCGATCTTCTTCTTCAAGATGGCCTTCGCCGTCTCAAACTCCGGAGAAGCCACCCGGACCTTCAGACCGCTCAGAAAGCGCGAGATCAAGCGGTTTTCGATGCCTTTGAGCTCGCTGGGATGGATATCGCTGGTGATGATGATCTGCTTGTTTGCGGAGATCAGCTTGTTATACAGATTGAAGAAGATCTCCTGAGAAGCAGACTGCTTCATGCGCTGGATATCGTCGATGAGCAGGAAATCGCATTCCATGAAGCGCTCCTTGATCTCTTCCACGGAGTTGCCATGCACGTTCTTGGTCTTCATGGCGTCGATCAGCAGCGTGACGATATCTTCGCTGTATATGTAGATGACCCGGGCATCCGGGCGGTTGACTTTCAGGTAATTGCCGATCGCATGCAGCAGATGGGTCTTTCCCAGACCGGAGTTGCCATAGATCATCAGCGGATTGTTGAACTGTCCGGGATAATTGCAGCAGGCGATCGATGCCGCATAGGCTTCCCGGTTGTTTTTGCCGACGACGAAATTGTCGAATGTGTACAGCTTATTGAAATGATCTTCAAAAAGCGTATCCGTGCGCTGCCGCATCACCTGCTGCGGAACCATCTTTTCCACATCTTTGTTCAGGATGACCTGCAGCGTATAGTCGCCACCGGCTGTCTGGGCGAAGGCAGAACGCCAGATGTCCAGGCTGCCGGAGAAGATCGAACTGGAAATTTTATTTGGGACAGAAATCAGCGCCACATCATCATTGATGCGGAACAGTCTGGTCGGTTTGATATAGGTGTTGAATATGGCATCATCGTAAGTATTGCTGTCTTTGATGATTTGGAGAGTGGAATTCCACAGCTCCTGGTAATCTTTTTCCGATATTCCCATAACAGACCCCTTTCTACGCATCCATTTTACACTAATTTGTGGGGAAATACTATGTCAACTTTGTGAGCGGAAGGGCGTTCGAAGGAGTTTTCCACAATGAGAGAACGATAAATTGGGATATATACAAGGGTTTTCCACTTTTTCCACATTTATCCACGTGGATAAACTGGGGAAAAGTGGACAGTGGAAAAGCGAAATTGTGGAAAAGTGGAGAACTATTCTTTTCCACACCGGTGAAAGTGGAAAAGGTGAGGAGAAAAATTGCTGATAAATAAAGGACATACAGCGCTTTTCCGCATTTTCAACAGTATGTGGAAAAGTGGAGAATCCACGATGTGGATTAATGGTGGAAAACATTCGGAAAATGCGGAAATCTCCACTTTTCCACCATGAAGACGATCAAATCGGCCAGATCTGATGTGGAAAAGCAGATCGATGCATGCGGAAAGAAAGGAATGATCGTTCACATTGAATCGATTTCCCCCGGTTGACTTATACCGCCATTTTATGTATAATAATCAGGCAATGCTCAGAAATGTATAAATAGAAGGAAGCGGAGGTGTCTTGAGTATGAAAAGAACTTATCAGCCGAGCAAGAGAAAACACCAGAAGACTCACGGTTTCAGAGCCCGTATGGCTACTGTGGGAGGACGTAAGGTATTAGCACGTCGCCGTAAAAAAGGCAGAAAAGTGTTATCCGCATAAAAATCACCTTCGGGTGATTTTTTTTGAGAATGACGGTGAGGTAAACAGCGATGAAGAAAAAGTACAGAGTATGCAAGAATTATGAATTCAGCGCCATCATGAAGGAAAAACGCTTTTATTCCTGCCCTGCGTTTGTGATCTATGTCAAGCCGAGAGCGATGGAACATGCCAGGGTCGGCATATCTGTCGGAAAGAAGCTCGGCAATGCGGTGCAGCGCAACCGCATCAAGCGTCAGGTGCGCATGATGGTAGATGAAATTTTTGATTTTCATGAGGATTTTGATACAGTTTTAATCGTACGTCCGAAATATGACAGCGAAAATTATCTAAACAACAAAAAAAGCTTGGAAAGATTAAAGAAAAAAGTTAAAATGATATAGTACACCTGATTTATGCTTTTAGCGAGGAGAATGTAGATGAGAAAATTTTTCAAAAATAAAAAAAAGCTGTTGTTCGTCTGCCTGATTCTGATGGTTTCTCTGACCGCTTGTTCCTCACCGAGAGGAAATGACGGAAAAACGAAGGTAAATGAGATCATTGCTTCTGAAACGTTCACGGTAAAGAAAAGCTATGTGAATACGACAGATGTGCCAGAGGAAGTAAAGGAGCAGTATGCCGATTATGCGGAGGATGATGAGATCACCATCGAAGCGACCACATTCGGTGACGCGATGAACACCGGATGGTTCAACGGACTGATCGTCTGGCCGATCGCACAGCTGATCAACTGGATCGCAGGGATGACAGATGCCGGCTTCGGCATCATCGGAACGACGTTCCTGATCCAGCTGCTTGTCTTCTTCATCACGATCAAGTCTCAGGTATCGTCGCAGAAGATGCAGATGATCCAGCCTGAGGTCATGAAGATCCAGAACAAGTATGCCGGAAAGACCGACGACCGCTCTCGTATGCTCATGGCGCAGGAGACGCAGGCACTGTATAAGAAATACAACATTTCCCCGTTTGGATCGATCCTGGTCATGTTCATCCAGCTGCCGATCCTGATGGGCATGTATTATGCGACGATGCGCGCAAGCTCCATCGTCGTGGGTTCCTTTGCCGGAATCGATCTGTCCAACACACCGATGTATGGTCTGCAGCATGGAGAATATATCTATCTGTTCATCTTTGTGCTGATGGTCGTGTTCCAGCTGTTGTCGTATAAGATCCCGCAGTGGCTGCAGAAGCATGAAAAGAAGAAGCAGCACATCAAAGAGAAGAAATATGCGCAGCCGAAGAACAACGGCGGCATGATGGGAAACATGAACATGATGATGTATATGAGCACCGGTCTGATCGCCATCCTGGCGTTCTCCTGGCCGCTTGCCATGTCATTCTACTGGCTTGTTTCTTCTGTATTCCGCGTTCTGCAGAATCTCGTGGTTCACAAATTCTTTATTGCCAAGAAAAAAGCAGCATAATAAAGGAGGGATGCCGATATGACAGTAAAGGTATATACAGGTAAGAATCTTGATGATCTTCTGAAATCAGTTGCGGCTGAAAAAGGAGTGGCTGTAGAGGAGCTTACGTATACAGTCAAAGAGGAAAAAGCCGGTTTCCTTGGTATCGGCGGAAAAGTGGAAGCGGAGGTCTACTGCAGCAAAGATATCGAAGCGTTCCTGAAAGCTTATCTGGAGCGGTTCTTTGAGAATATCGAGATGCAGGCGGAAGTCACCGTGGAAAATGATGATGGATTTTATCGGATCCAGATCAATGCGGAAAACAATGCGGTGCTGATCGGCAAAAACGGCACTGCGCTGCAGTCTCTGAATACGATCGTCAAAGCGGCGGCTTCATCTGAATTCAGAAAGCGTGTCGGCGTCCTGATCGACATCAACGGATATAAGCAGGAAAAATATCACAAGGTATGTGCGCTGGCCATGCGTGTGGCAAAGGATGTCAGACGCACAAAGACAGATGCGATCCTGGATCCTATGCCGGCTGATGAACGCAAAGCGATCCACAATCATCTGGCTGATATGGACTGCATCACGACGGAGAGCGAAGGTGAAGGCAATCACCGTCGGTTGAAGATCATGTATACGCCGGACAAGAAAAAGAAAGATTAAATGAAAACGAGCCTGAATTTCGGGCTCATTTTTTTAAACCCCCAGATAGTCTGGCGGTCAAAATAGCTTAAGTAAAGAGACTTAAAAAAAACTCCTTCTGATACTAAACTTGCGGTCCGACAACTGCAAGAAAAGAATCAGAAGGAGGCCATGAAAATGAATGATCTTAATGGTATACATGCTTTATCACATACAACTTGGAATTGCAAATATCACATCGTGCTTGCACCAAAGTACAGAAGGAAAGTATTTTATGGAAAAAAAGGTGAGAAATAGGAGAGATATTAAGAGAACTGTGCAAGTGGAAAGGAATAAATAGAATAACGGCAGAAGAATGCCCTGACCACGTACAAATGCTGGTAGAGGTCTCGCCAGTGATAAGCGTATCAGGATCTATGGGATCCTTGAACAGGTAGAGCAGCATCTTGAAGAACCGTTCATGATCAGTGGTGCGATGTAATCGTGCCGTTTTTTTTGTGTGATCGAGGTCATTCGCAGCTGAGTCATTCATGGGCGTATGCTAAGATCCTCCAGCTGAGCTGGAGGATCTGGATTCGTCGATCAGACATCAGAGGTGATGGCCATAAAAAAGCTGTGACACGCTTGTATCAGCATGTCACAGCTGGATCATCGGGAATGGATCATTCCTGATTCTTTCTGCGTCTGATGGCGAGCAGAGCTCCTGCGGCTGCGGCCAGCACGCCGGCAAACAGTCCGGTCTGTGCAGCTGCTGCAGTGTTCGTCGTATCTTCAGCATTTGTGCTGTTCTTGACTTCAACCAGGTTGTCTACAGATGCCTGCAGGGTCTTCACCATGTCGTCCACTTCTGCCTGTGTGATTTCAGGATCATTGGTCATGATCTCTGCACGTGCGGCCTCCTGGATGACAGCCTGTGCGCTTTCCGTCGTGTATGCGCTCAGGTCAAGGCTGTTCACATATGCGATCAGCTCTTCCAATGCGCTGGTGTCCGCTTTTGTTCTCGCATTCAAGCGTGCTTCACGCAGCGTCTTGGTCGCTTCATCGATCTCTGCCTGTGTCGTCGCGTTGTTCAGGGCCGTCTTCGCTGCATCCAGCTTCTCCTGCAGTCCTTCTACGCTGCTCGGCACATAGTTGCCGATGTTGGCGATCATCTCGGTGACGAGCTCGATCTCATGCTCGAGCGCGCTCGTATCTAACGTAATGGTCTCCAGGTTGGCGATCGCATCGCTCAGGTTCGTGATGGCTTCTGTGACTTCTGCCGTTGTCGCATTGTCATTGATCGCTACGGTCTGTGCGGATTCGATCGCTGCCTGCAGTGCGTCAAGGCTTTCTGTCGTGTAGTCACCATCGAGGTAACCGTTTGCAGCTTCGATCAATGCGTTCAGCTCTGCCTTGGAGACGATCTCCCACAGCTCCTGTGCTGCTTTGGTCATCGCCTTGTTCGCTGCCTTCAGCTCATCTACGGTTGCACCCGGGTTATTGACCAGTGTCTGTGCGGCCTGGACTGCGTCTTTCAGCGCCTGTACCTTAGCCGGGCGGATGCCTTCTACGTTGTTCAGGATGTTCTCATTGATGAAGTCGATCGTTGCCTGGATATCTGCTCTCAGGGCATCCTCAGATGCTTCCTGATCCAGATCCTGCATCGCTTCGCTTAGGTTGAGCAGTGCGGTAACGACTTCTGTCACGGTCGGTGCTTCCTTGGCGAGCACGGCCTGTGCGTTGGCGATGGCTTCAGTCAATGCTGCATCATCAGAGCCCAGAGCAATGGCCTTGTCGACCATGTTCTGCAGTGCGGCGATGGCTGCTTCGCTTGCAGTTTCCTGATCTCCCGGATCTTCGCTCTGTTCCTGTGCGATGATCTCGTAGATGACCGGCGCCGGATTTGCGCTGTTGAATGTCAGCTGGACTTCAGTGATCGTGTCATTGATGGCCAGCGTCGTCAGTTCTTTATTCAGCGTACCGACTTCTTTCCATGTGCCGTCTACGCCCTTCACGCTGACAACGGCGTTGCTGATGGCCTCTGCGTCCTGCATGATCATCAGGTTGCCGACATCGGTGATCGTCGTCATGTCGAAGTTCAGCGTATCGCCGTCTTTGACAGCAGTCGGTGCGAATGCAGTCGTCAGATCGCGGTCATACAGGTTATACAGCGTGCCGTCTTCAAATGTGGAAGAAGCGATATCGATCGTATCGTCACCAAGCGCGCCTTCGCTCTCATTGAACATGATCTCGAAGATCTGTACCCAGTTTTCGCTTGCCTCTGTAGCAGTGAAGCGGATGTAACGTGCCATCTGGCCTTCTGCGTTGTAATCTGCGGAATTGACCAGCTGTCCGTCGATCGTCTTCTCAACATAGTTCTCATCGTTGATGATATCGCCGATCTGTGTCCAGCTTACTCCGTCAGTGGAGATCTCCAGCTTTGTGGCTGCGAATCCGTCGATGCCATGTCCAGGTCCCTTTGGGTTTCCGGCATAGTTGATGGAGACATCATACAGCGGGATCTCTTTGCCCAGATCGACGCGGGCATAACTGCCTACCGTTGCGCCGGCGCTGGAATAGAATTTCGTATGGATATTGCCGTCAATGGTATTGGCCATCGTACCTTCATAAGTACCCAGGTCAGTTTCTGCCTTCATGACGCCGACATTGTAGATCGGTTTGACTGTCAGAGAAGTCAGGTTCAGTTCGATTGCGGCATCTGTGTCATTCAGGATGCGTACATAAGTAGCAGTCGTGTTGATGTCCGCGTTCAGTGAATCTGCATCTGTCCACTCATGACCATTGACCGAATACTGCAGCTTCAGTCCTTCTGCTGTGCCGATCTCTGTTGCGATGCTGCCGACCTTCATGGCCTTCGGCAGACGGATACCGATGGATTCTCCGGCATTCAGTGTGCCAGCAACATCGTTGATGGTGTAGTTGCCCTGCGCAGCAATCACTTTAACTTCATCGATGCCTTCCATCGTACCGATCACAGCAGGATTTGCCTGCGGGAATACCGTATCCATGAGCAGGTCTTTGATCTGGGAGATAGAGTCACGCAGGAGCGGCTTGATACGTTTTTCACCAACTTTAACGACATTCATCTTTGTTCCATTGGTTTCCAGGCTTTCGATCTGATAAGTCTCAGATTCATTCAGCTTGATCTCTGTCTGCGTGATGTTGGTCAGGCAGTCATCGATGATGCCGTCTTGTGCGGCGATGAATGCATTCATGCTTGCGATTCCGGCTTCTGCGACAGCCTCATACGCATTCAGGTGCATCGTGATCTCTTCCAGCAAGTTTGCGTTGTTGATGTTGCGCAGCAAAGCGACATCTTCTTTCATCTGGGTGAAATCAGCTTTGAGCACTTCAGCTGCTTCTTTGATGCCCATGTTGTTCTTCAGGGCTGTCTGGAAGTTGGTGATATCTTCAACTAAGTAACGGGATTCGTCGAATTCAAATCCATCTTTGATATAAGAGATGTTGTCCGCAAAGCGTTCAAATGCTTCGTTGGCCTCCGGAACAAGTTCAGCGATGGCACGCTTCCAGCTGGAAGTACGTTCGAAATCGCCAATGTTCCAGGAATAGTCCGCACCGCTGAAGATCGCGACCTTGCTTGCCTCTGCCTGAGACATCGGATTCAGGAAGAAACCGCTCAGGTTATCGACATCATTGTCCAGGTTTTCTAACGGGGACATCATCAGGTTGCCGTCGCAATAGTCATTGACCGGATAGTTCCACCATGCGGCGAGATCTTTATCTACGCCGGTCTGTGTCTTCGGCCACTCATAAGCTTCCTTCGTGATAGCAGACATCGTATTGGCGCCTGTCCACATAACGACGATATCATCATCCAGAGAGCTGAAGAACGGCTTGAAGTAAGTCTGCATATCTGGACCCCAGCCGTTGCAGTAACGTGTACCGACAACGATCAGCGGTTTGACATCGCCTTTCTTCTGCACGAATTCACGGTTGACGCGGTTGATCAGGTCAGCGTGATCCTGGCCGCTGTAAGAACCGCTCAGGTCATCATAAGAGATACCGAACTGACGGACACCAAGATCATACAGCTGCTCGAACTTTCTGATCAGGGCATTATAATCATCATCTGTGTTGTAATTGAATCCATATCCCGGATGCACGCTCCAGCAGAAGCTCATGTTGTCTTTCTTGCCTTCCTCGGCCAGCTGACGCAGCTCTTCAGCTTTATCATCCGGATACAGTTCACGCCACTGATCCTTGTGATATGGGTCATCTTTCGGCGCATAGATATATGTATTCATCTTGAATTTGCTGGATTCGCTCATCAGAGAGAGGCGGTCCTCAAAGTCCCATGGATAACCGTAGAATCCTTCGACAAATCCACGCAGCTTGACATCCGGATAATCAGAGATCACGGTTTCAGCAAATGTGCCGTCTTCTTTTCCCTGTTCCATCATCTGGGTCAGCGTCATGACGCCGTAGTAAGCGCCGTCTTCGTCTGCACCGACGATGTTGATCTCACCTTTGGCGTTCTCATCGTTGCTGGCGCTCAGGATGTATCCCTGTTCTTCCTCCAGCACGGCGGTGTCTGCGTTTGCCGGTGCAGCGCAATCGTCACAATGAGATGTATCTGTCGTGATCAGGATGGTTGCCTGACTGTCGTCCACTTCATCAGCCTCTACGAATGAAATGTTTTCTGCTGTCAGAAGCTCCTTGACCTTGGTTACGGTCGCTTCGTTTTGTTCGCCATGAACCACAAGGTTGACCGTGCCCTCCAGCTTCATTCCTTCAGTGGAGAGATATTCCATTTTCTGCGGCTTCGGATAAATCTCAGCCTGCACAGACTCTGTTGCCTGATCGTTTTCCTGTGCCATTGCCACATTTGGCATCAGCAAGGAAAGCGTGCAGGAAGCAGCCATGGAAATCTTCAGCAGTTTCTTTTCCAACTTTTCCATTTTGTCTCCTTTCCTGCTATCTCGAAAAGAAAGATAGCCCTTACAGTCATTATATAAAATAACAGATACCTTTGTCAATAACTGGAAATCGACAGGATCTGGGAGAATGTAACTGACTGAAGAAGAGAAAAAAAGCACATATATTTACATAAATTTAGCAGATCGTTCATCAATAAAATCAATATATTACATGAAGTATTTAGCATTAGCATGCGGTTATCAATTTATTTTATCTTATTTGAAAACATGGAAAAGCGCATATAAAAAAATGAACGAGATGTGAACAACAATGCTTAAAATTTATAGAAATTATTCTCAAAAAAAATGTTATCATAACTGGTGAAGGTGATGAGATGAACAGAAGGCTGCAGGAACAAAGCGCAGAAAAGCTGTCTTTATATTTGGGTGATGAACGGCTGATGAAGATGAAGAAATATGTTCAGCACGGAGATGTATCGACATATGACCATGCCGTATTGGTGGCGTTTTACAGCTGCATGCTGGCCTGCAGGCTGAGGCTGAAGTATGATGAACGCGCACTGATCCGTGGTGCGCTGCTGCATGATTATTATTTGTATGACTGGCATGAGAAAGAGGCGTGGCATAAGTGGCATGGGTTCAGGCATCCTCGCTTTGCCATGGAAAACGCCCAGCGTGACTTCCATCTGAGCGAAAAAGAGATCGAGATCATCAGAAAGCATATGTGGCCATTGACCATCATTCCGCCGCGGTGCAAAGAAGCATGGATCGTCAATGGGACAGATACATGGATCTCGCTGATCGAAAGCGCCGCTCGTTTCCGCTGTCTTTCCGCGCTGAGGAGAAGCTGGATCGACCGGCCGCTGCGCCTCAGTCTTCGATATGCGGAAGATGCCGGGAGACAAGCATCGACATTCACTGCAAAAGAAGAGTGATGAGGATGATGGCAGCGGCACATTGGATCGTTATCGCAAACGATCGTTTTACTGGTATCGAGATGTCGTCCGAAGCAATGGAGACTGTCTTAATCAGGAATAGGTCATCATGATCCAAAACGCATGATGCATTGGATATGGACACATCAAAAAAGGGCTGATTTCTGGAAAAACCAGGATCGCCCTTTTTACGCGATAGATGATGCGCGGTCCGCTGTCTGGATCGATCTGTTCGATCATGCCTTTATGCCGGCCGCACGGGCCGCTTTCCTGATGAACAGTGTCGAGCATCCCGTGGTCAGTGCCGCGGGGATCATGGACAACGCCCAGATGAAGAAGACGATGCCGAATAAGTTGGAAAACAGATTGGAGAACACTGTCCCTAGGAATTCTCCGTAATGCGCTGCCGCATAGGCGCCCATCTCGCTGCCGCCGAGGAGAGTGATCAGCGGGACAAACAGGATCACGACAGAGAGGAAGAACAGCAGGAACAGAAACAGCATGTTCAGCAGAAGATCGCTGAGGAAGCTGCGCTTCCAGTGTCTGACGTTGCTTCGGATCCGCAGGATGATAAAGATGAACTGAATGGCAATCAGGATGATGGCTCCCCAGATGCCTCTTCCTTCATTCAGATCGCTGGCAATCAGCGACGGCCATGCGACAAAGGGGGCGATGATGATAGAGAGGACGATGGCCAAGACAAAGGCCATGCCGCCCAGCGCCAGAAACGGTCCGACGCTGTCACCGCCGGATCCATCGTTGATGACGCCGCCAAATGTGCTTCCCGCCAGCGGGCCGTCTAAAAATATACCGAAAAAATCAAACATGATCCTTCCTCCTTCGTTGATGCCGATCATGAGCTGACCATATTATAGCAAGAGGAAGCATGGATGCAAAGCGTTGGCCAGTCAAACGAAGGGCAGATGTGGCATGATCACCTTGGTCTGTATTCAGGGCTGACAGAATCGGCATCCTGTGTCATACTGGTTGCATGCAGAGAGGGAGATGTGTATGACATTATTGCAGCTGAAGTATGCCGTGACCATCGCGTCCTGTTCCACGATCAGCGAGGCGGCGAAGCGGCTGTTTTTGACCCAGCCCAGCCTGACGGCGTCGATCAAAGAGCTGGAACAGGAACTGGGCATCACGATCTTCAGCCGGACCAATAAAGGCGTGATCGTCACCAGAGAAGGAGAGGAATTTCTCGGGTACGCCAGACAGGTGATCGAGCAGACGGCATTGATCGAAGAGCGTTATTTCGGCACTGCCCCTGTCCGCCATCAGTTCTGTGTCTCCACACAGCATTATTCGTTTGCGGTAGAAGCATTCGTCGAGCTGTTGAAAAAACATGGCGGAGAAGAGTATGATTTTCGCATCCGTGAGACGAAGACCCATGAGATCATCGAAGATGTGGCCAGGCTGCGAAGCGAGGTCGGCGTATTGTATCTGAATTCGTTTAATGAGACGATCCTGCGCAGGACGATGCGGGAAAATGGGATCAGCTTTCATCCGCTGTTCACTGCCAGACCGCATGTGTTTGTCAGCCGGTTCAGCCCGCTGGCCCAAAAGCAGGTCGTGACGCTGGAGGATCTGGAGGATTATCCGCGCCTTTCCTATGAGCAGGGCGAGCATAATTCTTTCTATTTTTCCGAGGAGATCCTGAGCACCAGAGAGAGCCGTAAGGATATCATGGTCAGCGACAGGGCCACTTTGTTTAACTTGCTCATCGGATTAAATGGCTATACGATCTGCAGCGGCGTCATCAATGAACAGCTGAATGGAAAAGATATCGTTTCGGTAGCGTTGGATGTGGAGGATGTCATGGAGATCGGATGGATCACCAATGATAAGGTGGCGCCGGGAAAATTTGCGGCCTCGTATATCGAAGCGCTGAAGCGGTTTGCGAAGGACAGGGGGTCATAGATTTCATCTATGGCAAACTGTCTTTTTTCTATATTTTACGGATCATGCCGGCATCACTATAATGGAATCCATCACAAGGGAGGCATTCAAATGAGCACATTGCATATACCGTTCCGTCATGATCATGTGGGCAGCTTTCTGCGCCCGGTGAGATTGAAGGATGCAAGGATCAGATATGAAGCAGGATCGATCAGCGCAGAACAGCTGAAACAGATCGAAGATGAGGAGATCGCCGCGCTGATCGAGAAACAGAAGCAGGCAGGCTGTCTGGTGATCACGGATGGCGAGTTTCGCCGCAGTTACTGGCATCTGGACTTCATGTGGGGCTTTCAGGGCATCCAAAAGATCGAACTGGATCATGGATATTTTTTCCATGGGGAAGAAACTACGCCGGGATCCATCGAGGTGATCGGCAAGATCAGCGGCGAGGATCATCCGTTTGTGGAGCATTTCCGTTTTGTGAAGCAGTTTGAGGAAGAAGGGATCGTTGCCAAGCAGACCATTCCTGCGCCGGCACAGCTGTTGGCCGAGCTTTACCGCGAGGATAATGGAGAGAAGACGAAGAAGATCTATCCGGATGATGAACAGCTGATTCAGGATATTGCCGCTGCGTATCGTACGGTCATCCGCGCGCTGTATGCGGCGGGGTGCCGCAACCTGCAGCTGGATGACTGTACCTGGGGCATGCTCTGCGATGAAGGATATCGCAGTTTCCGGACACAGCGCGGCGATTCGCTGGAAGAAGAGGCACAGCGGTATCTGCGCGTGAACACGCTGGCGCTGGAAGGCAGGCCAGCGGATATGAGCATCGCGACGCATGTCTGCCGGGGGAACTATCATTCCACCTGGGCAAGCAGCGGCGGATATGCCCCGATCGCCCCGATCTTATTTGCGAATGAGCAGGTGGATGCGTTCTACCTGGAATTTGATGATGAACGCTCTGGCGATTTTCAGCCGCTTCGTTATATTCCCGCCGATAAGAAAGTGGTGCTCGGGCTCATCACGAGCAAATCACCGAAGCTGGAGGATGAACAGACGATCATCGAACGGATCCATGAGGCAGCGCAGATCGTGGATATCGACCGGCTGTATCTGAGCCCGCAATGCGGATTTGCCTCTTGTGAGATCGGCAATAAGCTGACAGAAGAGGAACAGTGGGCCAAACTGGCATTGGTGAAGAAGATCGCGGAAAAGGTCTGGCCGTAAACAAACTGACCGGAATTGCTCAAGAGAGGATTCTGGTCTTTTTTTGATGGAGAAACAGCGGAGGATCTGTTGAGTGCAGTTGACAGGCAAAAATAGATGTACCATCATCTGATGGGTTGATGGTACATCTATCTATAGGAGGAACCGATATGGATATCACACAGCGTCAGATCACAAAAATCGCCAGGGAAGCGGGAAAATTTATTTCTCGGACGATAAAGGAAGAAGGGGTCGGCACTGCAGAGTTCGACCTCATTCATGTCGTGCGGAAAAGACCGGGCATCACCCAATCAGAAATATGCAGGATCTTAGGAGCGGATAAAGGCGCCGTGGCCAAGCAGACTGCCAATTTGGAGGCAAAGGGCTATCTTCAACGGCAGAGCAATCCATCGGATGGCCGCAGTCAGCTGATCTATCCTACTGAGCAGGCGCAGCGCCTGAAAAATTCCAAGGCGCATATCGAGACTTTGTTTTATGAATGGCTCGTCGAGCCGCTTTCTCATGAAGAACGAGAGGAATTTGCTCGTCTGCTGGATATTCTTTATACACGCTGCAAAGCAGAGAGCAAAGCCGATTTTCCTGAAATGACGGCGCGTGTGAAGGAGCAATCGAGATGAAGAGCGGAAAGTAGAGAAAGCATCTGTCACAGGCGATGGTCTTTCTGTTGTTGTTTGGAATTGTCAGCTTGTTTTCAGATATGACCCATGAAGGTGCTTCCAGCATCCGGGGTGCTTATCTGTCGATCATGGGCGTTTCCGCCGGTGCGATCGGATTCTTCTCCGGACTGGGGGAATTGATCGGTTACTCCATGCGTTATCTGTTTGGAAAGATCACGGACAAGACGAGACAGTATTGGCCGATCACGGTCATCGGCTATGTGCTGGATGTGATGGCGGTCCCGGCATTGGCGCTGGTGGGAGAGCATGGCTGGATCTGGGCCTGCTTTCTGCTGCTCGTTCAGCGGATGGGCAAGGCCATCAAGAAACCGGCCAAAGATACGATCATGTCCTTTACGGCCTCTCAGGAAGGGGTAGGAAAGAGCTTTTGCTTGCAGGAGATGCTGGATCAGATCGGCGCGTTTCTGGGTCCGGTGCTGTTATATCTGGTGATGCTCTTTCGCACGGACGGCGATGTCTTTGAGAACTATGCGTTCTGTTTTGCGGTGCTGGCCATTCCCGGTTTGATCACGTTGGTATTGCTTCTGCTTACCTGGCGGAAGTTTCCGGATCCTGAGCGATTCGAGCCTGAGCCGAAGGAATATGTTCCGTTTCGCATGAAAAAGAGCTTCGTGCTTTATATTGCGGGGATCAGCTGCTTTGCCTTTGGATTTATCGATTATTCTCTGATCATCATGCACGTCTCCAATACTTATGCCGGCCTGGCTGCCGATCTGGCACAGACCTCCGCGCTGGTCACGGAAGGCACGCTTCCTCTGCTGTATGCCGGCGCGATGTTAGTGGATGCGATCGCTGCTCTGGTGTTCGGCCATCTTTATGATAAGATCGGCATGAAGGCCTTGATGATCTCCACTTTGCTTTCCAGCGCATTCGCCGTCTTTGTCTTTTCTGTTCATTCCATTCAGATGCTGCTGATCGGCATCGCGCTTTGGGGGATCGGAATGGGCGCGCAGGAATCCATCCTGAAAGCCGTGGTCACGTCAATGGTGCCTAAACACTGCCGTGCTACCGGATATGGGATCTTCGAATGTGCTTTCGGCGTGTTCTGGTTTCTCGGAAGCTGGATCATGGGCGTGCTTTATGATCTGAGCATTCCTGCGATGGTCGCTGTGTCAGTGATCGCGCAGCTGTCAGCGATCCCGCTGTATCTCGCCTCGGACAGGAAGCAGCGCGCACAGGCTTGACTGGCTGGAAGGATGCATGGCGTCTGATGAGGCAAAGCAGCGGATGAGTATGAACGTGATTTCACCTCGCTCGTTTTTCCGATATAATGGAGGAAAAGGGGAAAAATCGGAAAGAAACCGCAAAAAATGGTTGATGCAACCTGTAGTTGACAAATTGCAAACGTCAATTGGTGGCTGAAAACGGCTGAACAAGGTACGATGCAGACAGAGGTGATGGAGATGAAATTTAACGAAAAACTGCAGAAGCTCAGAAAAGAAAAAGGAATGTCGCAGGAAGCGCTGGCTGATGAGCTGGGCGTCAGTCGGCAGGCTGTCAGTAAATGGGAGAATGGGCAAGTGTATCCGGAGACAGAAAAGCTGATTCAGTTAGGCAGGCTCTTTCATGTTTCGATCGATTATTTGCTCAATGAGGAGAATGAACAGGGCGTTCAGGATACGGAAGATCAGGATGAGGGCACCCTCAGCGTTTCCATGGATACGATCCAGGAGTATCTGAAATGGAAACGCCCCTTTGCGTTTGCCATCGCGATCGGCGTGGCGATCATCTTATGCGGCGTGACCATTCCAATCTTGTTTGATGAAGAGGTCGGAGCGGCGTTCTTTCTGTTCATGGTCGGGATCGCTGTCGCTGTCTTTGTCGCTTTCGGCATCCGCGATGCTCATCGCTGGCAATATCTGGATGAGCGGAAGATATATGTCAGCCGCAGTGATGTGGAGACATTGAACAAAGCGTATCAGAAGTTTCAGAAACGCTTCATGATGGTCATCACTTCAGGCATCTTTCTGATCATCTTTGGATTATGCGCCACGGTGGCGGCGGATGCACTGATCCATGACGCCGCAGAACGCTATGGGGCGATCTTGTTTTATTTCACTGCCGCTGCCATGCTGCTGATCATTCCGGCGGGGATCATGAATGGCGCGTATCGCCGGTTCATCTACTTTGAAGCAGCCAATCAAGAGAAGGACAAGGAGAAGCAGGCGTCGCGCTATGCGTTCATCTGGGGCATTACCATGCCATTGGCCGCTATGGTCTTCCTGTTCATCGGACTTACGCAGGAGAGCTGGGAGATCGTCTGGATCATCTTTCCGATCGTAGCTATCCTGACCGCTGGATTGATCAATATCCTGGAGTATCGCAACAGCAGGCGGGAAGAAAAGTAATCATATTCAACTTTTTATGCGTCAGCGCGTCTCATGGCTTTTGATAAGGGCTTCGAGGCGCTTTTTTTATGGCGTGTTGGACACAATTGAATCTTGATGAGAAGACCGAGATTAAAACAGAGGCCGTATCCTCTTCATTCTTCCATTTGATAAAAAATCATGATCATGCAGGAATAGCTTTATTTTGTGGAAATATTGTAATAGGATGTGACTCTCTCACCTACTCTCAATTGTTAAACTGCCGGTATCTTTATTATTAATCAATATAAAATCTTATAAAAATATATGAATGAAAATTCAGGAGAAGATAACTATCAAAAAACATTGCTTATGTTTTTTGATAAGAAAAAAATTTATTGAATCACTTATATATGAATATTATAATAAAATTGTAAGAATACCAAGATTGGAGCGATAATATGATCGACTTGTTTACAGAAAATATGACTTCTCTTTTTTTTGATTTATTAACGGAGAGAGTAGTGGCTAATGCAGAGGAAAAATTGGATAGAAAAAGGTTATCTTATAAAATAAGGAAACAGATTACCAGATATGAGAATAAAACCTTACCAATGCCAGATGAAGCTGAACAGATTGATTTTACAAACGTAAACTGGTATATAAATGCTCATCTTTTTGATAAGGTAACTCCATGTTTTAATTTGCCAGAGCAACGTCAGAGAAATTTTGCAAGAAGGAGTCTATTGGAAGCTGTTTATAGCGAGGCGGGGGCAAATACACCTGCTGAAAAAAAGACTGTATACTCTTATCTTAAGATTTTTCTTCAGATCGTAGAGGATTATTATGTTGATAAAATCGAAGACAAGATATGGTTTTTAGCGGGGAAAACAGTCGAAGAAGCAGCGGCTCTTGTCGAGGAATATATAAAAGAGGCTGAAAATAAGATTGTGAACGCTGTTCAGTATCATGGTTCTTTTGCAGAATATATCGATGGGATAAAACAGGCGCCAGATAATACTAATGCCTTTCATTATCGAAATGAGTTACTGAGATTTCATGGGCGGGAAGCAGAGCTGAAAATATTGAGAGAATTTATTGAGAGCGATGAAGAACTATCGTGGATAGCAATTACCGGACCCGGAGGAACAGGAAAAAGTAAATTACTGTATTATTTTGTGAAAGAAATGGGAATAAATCCGAAATGGAAATCTGTATGGATTCATGCAGAAAATTGTGAGCAGTTCATCAAGTTTACTGAGTGGAGATATCCTTACAATTTGTTGGTTGTCATAGATTATGCGGGAACTGTGGCATCTGATATGGGGAAGTGGCTGGAATGTCTTGAGAGGAGCACATATCATCCAGATAAGATGCGTTTTGTTTTTATTGAACGGGAAGGAATAGGAGAAGATGGAAATTTTCCTTTGTGGTACCAGAATTTAAAAGGGAGCGGAGAACAAGCAAGATGCATAGAGCGCCTGGGATGGAAAAAAAATAATGGAACGCAATTTTTTCAACTGTCAGCATTGGAACATGATCAGCTCGAAAAAATAATTGAAGATTACGCAAAGACACGTGAAAAAGTCTTGTCATCCAAGCAGCGGAAATGGATTTTGAAGAAAGCGGAAGAGATTGACAGAAAGCAAGGAAAGCCCAGGGTGTTGATCGTGCTTTTCACAGCAGATGCAGTTCTTGAAAACAGAGAGTATAAAAAGTGGGATATACAGCATTTGATTGAGGAAATTATTAAGAAATACATGGAGCATTGGAAAAAAGTTACATGTCAAAACGATGAAGAAATGTTTAATGCATTATCAGAAATGCTGATGTTTGCGACAGCAGCAGGAGCATGGGCGCCTGAAGACATAGTTCCAGAGTTGTTTGCAGATTCTTCTTCCATCTTATGTTCAATGGATTCGGATGATCTGGAGCAATTGATCAGTGAAGTAAATGAAGAAAAGAGATTTGATGGAAAACTTAAACCTTTAGAGCCTGATTTGATAGGAGAATATTATGTCTTGGATTATTGGACAAGAAAGAAATATGTCAAAGGATATTTAGAAAATAGCTTTCGTATATTATGGGAGTATCCGTTGTATTTTGCTCAATTTTTAAATCGCTGTATGCAAAATTATATCAAACAGGATGCGTTTAAGTACTTATTTCAAAATGGTATGGAGAAATTAATGCCTCAAGAAAATAATGTACAAGGAGCAGTGTTTTTTTCAATGCTGTTAAGTGCATCTATAATAATGCAATCAGAAGAAGAGGCAATTGAAAGTATTAGGCGTTTGAAAGAGCTGAGCGAGAAATATGAAGGAAATGAAGAGATCGCGTTAGCATATGC
>ERZ827423.142-NODE-142-length-97412-cov-10.563925_pt1 | contig 97412 bp, 73 predicted proteins | sample MGYA00519775_ERZ827423 | MGnify/ENA primary metagenome ERZ827423 (study PRJEB31778, sample SAMEA3449296) | human gut metagenome | biome: human gut; feature: human-associated habitat; material: faeces | place: United Kingdom | collected 2010/2012 ... | reverse complement strand
TCTTATTCCGCATTGCGAACTTATATGCATATCCCCACTAAAAAGCTACTGACCCATATTAATGCCTATCTGGCCAGCAGATTTTTAGAGGGGAAAGGAATGCTTCGTTGTCGCTTGTCGCAGAAAACGCAAGCTGGTATATTGATATACATAATATATCCACTGCGCCGCCAATCCCCGCACAAGTTTCGTTGAATAGCGGCAACTCCGCGTCCACCCGGTTTAGCGTATGTTTTCCCATCATAGCGTTAAAAAAGCGCAAAAATCATTCGCTATACAAAAGAATTTCGTAACTTTGTCTTCTATAATCATAGTGATTTTTGCTTGTGATTTTTTGTAATTAAGCACAATAAAGTCACAACGACCTTCACTAATCACCAAGTTGACAGATGTCTATAAATCCCCAAATATACGTATTATATGGAAGAGTTCATTTATTCTGTTAAAGGGATATTCACGGATTTATTAGATAATAATTCCGCGAAAAAATACTATATAGCCCCCTATCAAAGAGGTTATAAATGGAAATCCACACGATATGGTCAGGTACCCCAACTTTTGTTGGATGTTTATCAGGCAATGATTAGAGATACAGATGAATACTATTTGCAGTATCTTACTCTTAAAAACACCAACCAACAGCTTGAAGTAATTGACGGGCAGCAACGCTTGACCACTTTAGCCTTAATCTTTTATGTTCTTCAGGATTATCACAATATACCAAACATCGCCGAGGATAAAATCAACTATGCACGCTATGAAGGTCAAGTTGACATCTTCAAGAAAGCTACTACTAAAAAAGATTCGGTTGAGACACAAGACTTATTCTATATGTCCACCGCTGCAGAATGCATCCATGTCTTTTTCAAAAAATTAGAGGAACATGGTAGATTTAAAGACTATATAGAATATCTACTCACCCATGTGAAGCTTATCATCAATATGGAAAGTGAGTTTGTTTCTTCAGAAGACGTATTCGCAAATCTGAACGACAATAAAGTAGCCTTGACGGATAGTGAATTGATAAAAGGATTATTATTGACAAAAGGTGTAGACATGAATACACCCAATGGTATTAAACGCCATTATAAGGAAATACTGGATGCACGTGCCATCATGGGAAGAATCTGGGATGAAATAAACAGTTGGATAGAACAACCAGAGGTTAAGTATTATTTCTTCGGTCGCTCTGTGGAGAGCGGTATGTGTGAATTATTACGTTTGGCCAAGCCTCGTAATGAAGTTACATCAGACTCCTTGATTCATGAATTTCAAGAATCGCTCACAGAGTCTTCAAAGGAATCGTCCATGTTGTACCAATTATTTGAAGAATACAATGAGCGTATCACTTCTTATGCTGAAGCAACTACGGTTTTTGAGCGCATCAAACATATTTACCGTGTGTTCCAAGGAATCTTCAACAATGTGGCAGACTATAACACTGTGGGCTATTGCCTGTTTTCTAAAGGAAATGAGGATCGTATCCAAATATTGCAAAAATTAATTGAATCTACCGCATCCGCCAAGACGAAGTATATTCACTCTATCATTAAAAACAGAGTTCCCAATATGGCTGACCTAAAGAAGAAGGTGCAGGACAAAAATATCGCGGAAGATGAAAAGCTCTTAAAAGCATATGATATTCTCAATTATGGCTCTTCAAAACCAAGAGAACTCACAAACTTGCTTCTTTCATTCAGTGTTCTTTCAAGCGACACCTCTAGTAAGTTTGATTTCGTAGAATATGAACGGGAAAAATGGTCATTTGAACATATATCGCCCCAGCATCCGTCTTCTCAAATCAAAATACACGAGGCTGCCATTCGTGTTGTCATCAAGAAAATAGAAAAAGAAATGGATAAGGACGAAGAGATGAAAAGCAGGTTGACAGAATTAACCAACGCAATCGAAAATAAAGAGAAGATACCCGTTGATGACATAGGGTTTCTATATGACAATGACATAAATGAAGATTACTTACATTGCTGCGGTAATATGGCACTGTTACCCTCAGGGGCTAATAGCTCGCTCAACAATAACCCATTTGTAGCCAAGCGCCCCATTCTGTATTCTATCATACGCAATGGAGGTTTCGTACCAAGGCACACAATGGATATTTTCAATAAAAACATGAATGTAAGTGAGCACCCTTTTTCTGATGAGCTGTCAATCTGGACGAAAGATGACATCATTGCTCATCTTCATTGGATGGAAAAAGAAAACGCGGCAATATTAAAACAATTTGAACAATCATGAAGACTGGACGCTATACAATATACGATTTGTTTAACTCTACAGATATAGAGCAAATCATAATTCCTGAAATTCAAAGGGATTATGTTTGGGCACAAAACAATGTGGAGGGGTTGTTTAATTCTATCTACGAAAACTTTAGAAGTAAAACCGAGATCGTGCTGGAGATTAAGGCCGAGAACCACGAGGTTGACAAGGCCATCCAACAACATTTGCAGAAAGAGTATTATCGTCTGCGATTCAATACTCGCATTGGGTTCATATATGCCTATCACAATCCGGATTATGCTGACAAGTATTTTTTGATAGACGGACAACAACGTATCACTACAATATATCTCTTATTGCTTGCCGTTTACAAGACAAGTGGCAAACAAAGGGATTTCGCCAAGCGGTATTTTGTCAACAACCTGCCCAAGATCGACTATAAAGTGCGAGAAGTGTCACATGATTTCATGGTCAATTTTATAAAATGGGAACTTTCCCATGACAGCCAAACCTCATTTAAAGAAAGCGGCAAGTTCTACGACATTTACTCTCATGACCAAACCGCACACAATTTATTTGACCAATATGAATATCTATACGGACTCATAAAAACAAAAATATCAAACACGAGCGACTTCCTGGACTATATCGAAAACTATATTGAGTTCAACTATTTTGACACAAACCTCAGTGAGCAGGGTGAGAGATTATATCTTTATATGAACAGCAGAGGGGAAAGTCTCTCCGAACAAGAAAAAATCAGATGTATTCTGGTTCGTCGCGCAGGTGAGGATACCCTAAAAGCTGGCGAGAAATGGGAAGAATGGCAGAATTTCTTTTGGACTCATCGTGATAACAACGAAAACGCAGACAAAGGATTTTATGAATTTCTTAAGTGGGCTGCTATCATTCACATGAACACCTATTCCAATCCAAGCATCAAGGAAAAACGTTTTTCAAAAAAAGACGGAAGGCTTCAGTCTGAACAAGAAGTAAAAGAAGAGTATATCAGCCTCAACAAGAAAGAAGAACAACCCCGTTGGATAAGGGATTATATCGCGAAAAACAGTTCATTCCACATCGAATATCTTTCAAAAATCCATGATGCTGTCAAAAGACTCACAGAGGTTGAAGATTTATCAAGGAAATTAATGCTTCCCCCAAAATGGTTGAGTGACATAGACTCCGCTCTAAGTTATCCTTCCATTTGTGGGTGTATATACTATTTGCAAAAGTTCCCCCAGGCTGATGAGCGAAATATAGAAAGAGTCGCCATGTACATCGCCAATCTTTGCTCGGAAATAACCAATCGCAAAAATCCAGACGCGACAACTATACGTGCCATAGAATTAGTAAAGAACATGGTACTTGAAGACATTCGTGATTTGTTAAAAAAAGGGACAGAAGGCAATTACTTCAACCCTAATGATGATTTTCGTGTCAGATACCTAGACAGGGATAACCGCGAATGTTGGGAGAATATTTTTTATACCATTATTCGAAATAGACCTTTAAATGACTTTTTGCGTGGAAACCACAATTTCTTAATTGAATTATGGGGAGAGAACGCAACTGCAGAAGAAGCTCAAAGATATACGGAATTATTCAAAGAGAAAATTTACACATCAAAAAACAGTGACGAACTCCGAAAATCTCTGTTGCGATATGGAGACATTAGCGTATCTGACGATGGAGGAAGCTGGATAAAAGATCAATACTATAATAGAATGTGCCTGCTACTATCAGATTCGGACGACAAATATTGGTTTAAGTTTCTTTATTCCAAGGAAGGCAAGCCCAAAGACAATAGTCTTGGCATCATCAAGAATTATCTGGATAATGCAGAAGCTCCTGATTCAAAGAATGAGAGCAGGATTCTACTTAGCATAGGTTTGCACTATATGAAGCAAAAAAAGTATTTATACCATAAAGGGACTCAACGATATTTTCTGTTAAACGGGCATCAGGCAAGGGAAGATAAATACATTGAGCCTGTTGTATATTATCTCCACACCAAAATGGAAGACAGTTTCACTTGGTTGCACAATTATTGTGCCACCGAATTCGCGAATATAGACGGCTGTGTGAAAAAAGGTATCCGCAACGCTTATTACGTTGACATTATCTTTGAAAGAAAGAACAAAAGCTGGATCTGCGAATTATCCCACAGAAAGCATTCTCTCCTCCCCCCTATTGTTCAACTCTTTGCCTCTCTATTATGGGAAACTGAGTCTAATGACGGGAACCAGTACATGAAAACAGTCATCCCTGTTTCAAGTCAATTTGACACGATGGCTGCCGCAGACGAAGTGAAAGAATGGTTTGATGAATTATGGGTAGAAATTGAAAGCCATCCAGATTTATGGCTCTAGACGAGCCGCCTAAGGCCTTTTCAATTCATATTCTATTCAGCCTTGAGAACAAAATCTCACAACCGAACATGGCTACACTTCGGCACAATGTTATGGAAACGGGTCAGGGATATAACCTCGGGGCACAAAAAAACAGACTGGCCGAGGAGACGAAGCCAGTATCCTTTTCAGTACCACCTAGCTGGTACTGGAGTTTCAACTAGCTGGTACTGCAGTACCACTAAGGTAAAACCGCAGTACCAGCTAAGTGGTATCGATTACGGTACCCAACGAGTTTCCTCTACATATTGGTCAAAGTCCATGGAGGAGTTTGCTCCTACCTGTTCGAGCACGTACTTGATGATGTCTTGCTCCTCTGGAGAAAGCAATATATCTCCTCTTCTGCACTTGAAATATTGGTTACGACCGAAATGCTGTATGAGCGTGGTCATGAATCGCCCATACTGCTCGGGGTACATTTTCTTCTGGAAACCCGTGAAACCCTTGGCAAATCTCACGGGCTTGTCATCAGCGTAATGGGGACAGCCTGGCAGCTTTGTACACTTAGAAGGATTGAGCAAGCTTAAGTAAGTTCCCATTTCCTCTTGCCGGCGGAAAGCCAGTTGGTGGAGGCATTTCTCCGCCAACGGGCAGTCCCCATGCATGCATACGGGATAATTTTTGGGGATGGTATTGGCAGACTTCATAGCGTCAAAGGTTCATAAGGCAAGCCAAACACGTCGGCCACGGCCTTGTATACCACTTTGCCCTCCACGATGTTCAGTCCCTCGGCCAAGGCGGGGTCATCTTGGCACGCTTTCTTCCAGCCCTTGTCGGCCAAGGCCACAGCATAGCTTAAAGTAGCGTTAGCCAACGCTGAGGTGGAGGTATGGGGGATGGCGCCAGGGATATTGGCCACACAATAATGCAGGATGCCGTCTACCTCATAGACAGGGTCACTATGGGTGGTGGGACGGGAAGTCTCAAAACAACCTCCTTGGTCTATGGCCACGTCTACCATTACCGTACCAGGACGCATCTTGGCCAGCATGTCTCGGGTAACCAACTTGGGAGCCTTGTCGCCAGGCACGAGCACCGCGCCTATCACCACGTCGGCATCAGCGAGTTCCGACTCCACATGGTGGGGCGATGAATAGACCGTACGGACGTTGGCGGGCATCGTAATGGACAGCTCACGCAACTTTGGCAACGAGATATCCAGTATCACTACGTCGGCGCCCAAGCCTGCCGCCGTGCGAGCCGCGGCTTGTCCCACGATGCCTCCACCCAGCACAACCACCTTGGCGGGCCTTACTCCTGGCACGCCGCCTATCAACTTGCCCTTGCCTCCTTTTGTCTTTTGCAAGTAATACGCGCCATTGATGGCAGCCATGCGGCCTGCCACCTCGCTCATGGGAGTCAACAGCGGCAACGCTCCATCCGCTGTACGTACGGTCTCGTAGGCCACGCACACACCACCCGAAGCTATCATCGCGTCGGTGAGGGCCTTGTCGCAGGCGAAATGGAAGTACGTGAAAACAATTTGCCCAAATTTAATCAAAGGAAATTCCTGGGGCACAGGCTCCTTGACTTTCACTATCATATCGGCCACTCCGTATACCTCCTCAATGGTAGGCAACATGGTGGCGCCCACGGCCACATAGTCTTCATCCGCGAAGCCACTGCCAATACCCGCCGTGGCTTGTACGTAAACCTGATGGCCACGAGCCACCAACTGGGCAACGCCCGCGGGGGTCATACCCACCCGGTTCTCGTTGTTCTTGAGTTCTTTAGGAATTCCAATCTTCATCATACGCGTCAGATTTTAAGGTTTTACCTAACGCGAATATAGCGAGAATACCTTTAAGTTCCAAATTTTCAAGGCTTGATTTTATCCCTAGACTCACCTTTTTCCTTGTCCATTTCCACTCGCTTCACCTTGCGGAAGAGATCGGAGGCGAATACCAGGTCGTTGAGCTTCTCGTTGGTGGAACCCATCACCTCGTCCTTGGTGCCCTGCCACTCCTTGTGCCCTTGGTAGATAAAACAGATGTTCTCTCCTATACCCATCACGGAGTTCATGTCGTGGGTATTGATGATAGTGGTGATGTCATACTCCTTGGTGATTCCTGAAAGCAACTCATCTATCACTAGCGAGGTCTTTGGGTCAAGTCCTGAGTTTGGCTCGTCACAAAACAAGTACTTGGGATTCATGACAATAGCCCTCGCGATGGCCACTCGCTTCTGCATGCCACCCGACAACTCTCCAGGGTATTTCAACTGCGCGTCTATCAAGTTGACCCTTCCCAGGCACTCCTGCGCCCTCTTTACACGTTCACGATAATTCATGGACGAGAACATGTCCAAAGGAAACATCACGTTCTCCAACACGCTCATGGAGTCGAAAAGGGCCGCTCCCTGGAATATCATGCCCATCTCGCGGCGCATGGCCACCTTCTCCTTCTTGGACATGGAAGCGAAGTCACGACCGTCGTAGAGCACCTCGCCCGAAGTTGGGGTCAGAAGTCCCACCATATTCTTGATAAGCACGGTCTTTCCCGATCCGCTCTGCCCGATGACGAGATTGGTCTTCCCTTTCTCAAAGACCATATTGATGTCAGACAACACGACCTTGTCGCCAAAGACTTTAGTAAGATGCTTCACTTCTATCATGGTCAGGAAAGGATTTGGGTGAGAAACACGTCAGAACACAATATCAGCACACTAGAGTTAACCACCGCCGCGGTAGAAGCCTCGCCCACCTCCACGGAGCCCCCCTCCACGGTATAACCGAAATAGGAGGAGACACTGGCGATGATGAAAGCGAAGAAGAGGCTCTTGATGATACTCATCCACACAAACCAGGAGTTGAATGCGTGCTGCAAGCCCAATGTCAGGTCGGAAGGCGACAAAATGTGCCCCACATAAGCCGTTCCGTATGCGCCGATGATTCCCATGGCGGAACTGAAGATAACCAGGAAAGGCATAATGGTAATGAGACCCATGATTTTGGGCAATATCAAATAGCAAGCGGAATTCACGCCCATGATATCCAAGGCGTCTATCTGCTGGGTGACTCGCATGGTGCCCAATTCGGAAGCGATATTGGAACCCACCTTACCCGCTAAAATCAAGCACATGATACTGGAAGAGAACTCCAGCAACATAATCTCGCGGGTGGTATAGCCCGACACCCAGCGGGGCATCCAAGGACTCTGGATATTCAACTTCATCTGGATGCAAATCACCGCCCCGATGAAAAAAGAGATGAGCAGCACAATGCCGATGGAATCCACTCCCAACTGGGACATCTCCTTCACGTACCGCTTCAAAAACATCCTCAGTCGCTCTGGGCGGGAGAAAGCCCGCCCCATCAACATCAAGTAACTGCCAAAGCTAGTCAACCACTTATATATCAACATGCGATAAACTTAATGCCACTTATATATATTACACGACGCGAAAGTAACTAAAATCCTCTAAAAACCGAAATATTATAAAGAGTTTTTAGGAATTATCAGCGGTATTCGGGCGAATTTTACTAATTTTGCAGCCAAATCTACAAAGAGAAATGGAAGAGACCAACAATTCCACAAGCCAGACAGGGCAAGGCATGGTGCTGCGCACGGAAGGACTGGTGAAGCGTTACGGCAAAAGAACCGTGGCCAACGGAGTGACCATCAACGTAAGGCAGGGAGAAATCGTGGGGCTACTGGGCCCGAACGGAGCGGGTAAAACCACCTCTTTTTACATGACCACGGGGTTGGTGATACCCAACGCGGGGCACGTTTACCTGAACGACGAAGACATCACCGACTACCCTGTATATAAACGCGCGAGAGCGGGAATAGGCTATTTGCCACAGGAAGCCAGCGTTTTCCGCAAGCTGAGCGTAGAAGACAACATCTTGGCCGTACTGGAGATGACCGGGCTGAGCCGCCAAGAGCAGCTAGACAAGTTGGAAAGCCTCATCAGGGAGTTTAGGCTAGAGAAGGTGCGCAAGAACAAGGGCGACCAACTTTCCGGTGGAGAGCGCCGCCGAACGGAGATTGCCCGATGCCTGGCCATAGACCCCAAATTCATCATGCTTGACGAGCCTTTCGCGGGAGTCGACCCCATCGCCGTGGAAGACATCCAATATATCGTATGGCAGCTGAAATACCGTAACATCGGCATCCTCATCACCGACCATAACGTGCAGGAGACCTTGACCATCACCGACCGCGCCTACCTGCTCTTCGAGGGGAAAATACTCTTCCAAGGCCTGCCAGAGGAACTGGCGGCCAACAAAATCGTAAGGGAAAAGTATCTCAGCAACAGTTTCGTGCTCAGGAAAAAGGACTTCCAGCTCATAGATGAACAGAAGAGAGCCAAGGAAGCGGAGAAAGACGGTTAAGCCCAAATCGTCATTAGGCCGCATAAGACCCACTTTTCCTCTAAAGAGAAACTCTTTCGCATCTTGCCCGCTTCTGCCAGCCTTTTGTCTCGACGTAGCCCGCTACGCCTTCAGCAATCCGGAAAGCAAGCCTCAAGCCATAAAAGGGCAATCAGTCCAAAGCCTAATGGCCTATTTGCGTTAAAAAACACAATTTTTGCACACTCCATTAGGTAAATACGCAAAAAATATGTAATTTTGCACGCCCATCGCAAGAAACTCACAAGTTAGTATAAACATAACAAAACATAAAACACAAGAAGATGAACATTTCATTTGACATCCAAGACAAGGTGAATGGCCTGCTGACCATCACCGTGGAGGAAGAAGATTACAAGGCAGATGTCGAGAAGACATTGAAAGATTATCGCAAGCGGGCCAGCGTACCAGGCTTCCGCCCTGGCCAGGCTCCCATCGGCATGATAAAGCGTCAATACGGAACTGCCGTGAAGATGGATGCCATCAACAATCTGGTAGGCAGAAAAATCTATGATTACCTGACAGAAAACAACATACAATTCCTGGGTGAGCCCATGACCGCCAACGGCCAGGAGCCTGTCGACGTGGAGAAGCCTGCGCCATATACCATGAAATTTGATATCGCCGTGGCTCCCGAGGTAAACGTTACCCTCAGCGACAAGGACACTTTGGACTATTACGACATCCAAGTAGATGACAAGATCATCGATGGGCAGGTAGACATGTACGCCTCTCGCATGGGTGAACACAAGACCGTGGAAGAATATCAAGACAACGACATATTGCGTGGCGACCTGCGCGAGCTGGATGCCGATGGCAACGTGAAGGAAGGCGGTATCACTACCGAGGGTGCCGTGATGATGCCCATGTACATCAAGGTTGAAGACCAAAAGAAGTTGTTTGACGGCGTGAAGATGGGTGACCTCATCACTTTCAATCCCCGTAAAGCTTATCCCGAAAACGACGGCGAGATAGCTTCCCTTTTGAAGATTGACCGCGAGGCGGCAAAAGACATCAACGCGGATTTCAGCTTCCACGTAACGGAAATCAGCCGTTTCTTCCCCCACGCTGTAGACCAGCAACTCTTTGACCAGGTATTTGGCGAAGGCAACGTGAAGGACGAGGCAGGTTTCCGTGCCAAGATTGCAGAGAACGTAAAGGAACAACTGGCTACCCAGAGTGATTTCCGCTTCCTGCTCGACATGCGCAAGCATTATGAGGACGAGGTTGGCACGCTGACCTACCCCGACGAGTTGCTCAAGCGCATGATGAAAGCCAAGAACAAGGACAAGGGCGATGATTTCGTAGAGAAAAACTACAATGACAGCGTCAAGGAGCTCACTTGGCATCTCATCAAGGAGAAGTTGGTGAAGGACAATGACATCAAGATCAACGACGAGGACTTGAAAGAGACCGCCCGCGAGGCCGCACGTGCACAATTCGCGCAATACGGCATGTCAAATGTACCCGCTGAGTATATCGACAACTACGCACAGGAAATGCTCAAGAAGGGCGAGCAGAAAGACGCGATTATCGAGAGAAGCATAGACCGCAAGTTGGTGGAAGTGGCCAAAAACGTAGCCAAGATCAACAAGAAAGAAATCTCTCTCGATGACTTCAACAAACTAGCGTAAAGAATAATTTTTGTAAAAAATATACGTATTTATTTGGGGTTATCGACTTTTTTATTATCTTTGTTTCTAGAAACAAGATGAAAAGGGTCGATAACCCCATTTTCGTACCCTAAAAAATACCACAAAAGACATGAATGATTTTAGAAAATATGCCACAAAGCATTTAGGAATTAATGGCTTGACATTTGACGAGGTAATAAGCTCACAAGCCCAATACCTGAATCCTTACATCTTGGAAGAGCGGCAGCTGAACGTCACTCAAATGGACGTGTTCTCTCGCTTGATGATGGATCGCATCATCTTCTTGGGCACGCAAATAGACGATTACACCGCCAACACCCTGCAAGCCCAATTGCTCTACCTTGACTCAGTAGACAACGGCAAAGACATCTCCATATATATAAACAGTCCTGGCGGTAGCGTCACGGCGGGTCTTGGCATCTACGACACCATGCAATTCATAACCAGTGACGTGGCCACCATCTGCACAGGCATGGCAGCCTCGATGGCAGCCGTGTTGCTCGTATCTGGCAAGGAGGGAAAACGTTCCGCCCTGCCCCACAGCAGGGTGATGATACACCAGCCGCTGGGCGGCGTGCAGGGACAAGCTTCCGACATCGAGATAGAAGCCCAGGAAATCATGAAATTCAAGAAAGAACTCTATACCATCATCTCCGATCACTCTCACACACCCTACGAAAAAGTGTGGAAAGACAGTGACCGCAACTTCTGGATGACCGCTCAAGAAGCCAAGGAGTATGGCATGATAGACACTGTACTGGAAAGGAAGCGTTAAGGAAAGATGGCAAGAAAGAAATGCAGCTTTTGCGGGCGCGACGAAAAGGAAGTGCGCTTGCTGATAACGGGCATCGATGGTTTTATTTGCGAAGAATGCGCCAACCAGGCATATAACATCGCCAAGATGGCGGGAATGTACGCTCCCGTCAAGGCGGAGCAAGCGCAGGCAAATCCAGAGAGACTGAAACAGATACCCAAGCCCAAAGAAATAAAAGCGCACCTGGACGAATATGTCATTGGCCAAGATGAGGCCAAACGCACCCTGGCGGTAGCTGTCTACAACCACTACAAGCGACTGATGCAACCCGAAGCGCAAGACGGTGTGGAAATAGAAAAGAGCAATATCATCATGGTGGGAAGCACGGGCACTGGCAAGACTTTGCTGGCTCGTACCATCGCCAAGTTGCTCGACGTACCTTTCACCATTGTCGACGCTACTGTATTCACCGAGGCGGGATATGTGGGAGAAGACGTGGAGAGCATACTGAGCCGTCTGCTGCAAGTGGCCGACTATGACGTGGAGGCCGCCCAAAGGGGTATCGTTTTCATAGATGAGATAGACAAGATAGCCCGCAAAAGCGACAATCCCTCTATCACTCGTGACGTAAGCGGAGAAGGCGTGCAACAGGGATTGCTGAAGCTGCTGGAAGGCACCATGGTCAACGTGCCGCCTCAAGGAGGCAGGAAGCATCCCGACCAAGAGTATATCCACGTGGATACGCGTAACATACTTTTCATCTGCGGCGGCGCGTTCGACGGCATAGAGCGCAAGATAGCGCAACGCATGAATACCCATGTGGTAGGTTACAACTCCGTGCAAAACGTAAATAAGATTGACAAGGCTGACCTGATGAAATATGTCTTGCCACAAGACCTGAAATCATTTGGCCTCATACCTGAGATTATCGGCAGGTTGCCGGTGCTCACTTACCTAAAGCCACTTGACAAGGAAGCCTTGCGCATGATACTGGTGGAGCCTAAAAACTCTATCATCAAGCAATACATCAAGCTCTTCGAGATGGACAAGATAAAACTGACCTTCGAGCAAGACGCCCTTGACTACATCGTGGACAAGGCCGTGGAATACAAGCTAGGGGCAAGAGGTTTACGTTCCATTGTCGAAGCGGTGATGAGGGAGGCCATGTTTAATATGCCTTCCACTAAGGCTCGCACCTTCAAGGTGACTCGCGAATACGCGATGAGCCAGCTCGACAAAGCGCATTTCCACATAAAGGAATCGGCCTGACACCGAAGAGCCGGGCGGCGCTAGAGGCTTTGACCAAGGACAACAGCATCATAACGATATGGCGGAAAAGGTAAATCTAACCAAGCAATTAAAGCACTACTTCGGCTTTGACACGTTCAAGGGCGACCAGGAGTCTATCATCCGCAACCTGCTGGAAGGTAAAAACACGTTTGTGTTGATGCCTACGGGTGGCGGCAAGAGTCTCTGCTATCAGTTGCCCTCGTTAATCATGGAAGGCACGGCCATCGTCATCTCACCGCTCATAGCCTTGATGAAAAATCAAGTGGATGTCATCAACGGATTGAGCGAAAGTGATGGCGTGGCGCATTACCTGAACTCATCGCTCAACAAGTCAGCCATTGAGCAAGTAAAATCCGACATTCTCTCAGGAAAGACAAAGTTGCTCTACGTCGCCCCGGAATCGCTCACCAAAGAGGAGAACACAGACTTCCTCAAGACGGTGAAGATTTCCTTCTATGCCGTAGACGAGGCACATTGCATATCTGAATGGGGGCACGATTTCCGCCCGGAATATCGCCGCATCCGCCCCATCATCAATGAAATAGGGCAAGCGCCTGTTATCGCCCTCACGGCCACCGCCACCGACAAGGTGCGTACAGACATCAAGAAAAGCTTGGGTATCAACGACGCTGTTGAATTCAAGAGCTCTTTCAATCGTCCTAACCTCTACTACGAGGTGCGGCAGAAGACAAAGGACATTGACAAGCAAATCATCATGTTCATACGCCAGAATCCTGGCAAGAGCGGCATCATATACTGCCTGTCGCGCAAAAAGGTAGAGGAACTGGCTGAAGTGTTAAAGGCCAACGATATCAAAGCCGCCCCTTATCATGCGGGACTTGACTCCGTGACCCGTTCACAGACACAAGACGATTTCCTGATGGAAAAGCTTGACGTGATTGTCGCTACTATCGCCTTTGGCATGGGCATTGACAAACCTGACGTGCGCTTTGTCATTCACTACGACATCCCCAAAAGCCTGGAAGGATATTATCAAGAGACTGGCAGAGCCGGGCGAGATGGCGGCGAGGGCAAATGCATCACGTTCTATGCCAAGAACGACCTACGCAAGCTGGAGAAGTTCATGGAGGGCAAACCTGTATCCGAACAAGACATAGGAAGGCAACTATTGCAAGAAACCGCGGCCTACGCGGAGTCCTCCGTGTGTCGCAGGAAAATGCTGCTCCACTATTTCGGAGAAGAATATACCGAGGATAACTGCCATAATTGCGACAACTGCCTGCACCCCAAGACCAAGGTGGAAGCCCAAAACGCCCTGACCATGGTGCTGCAAGCCGTAGCCGCCGTGAAAGAGAACTTCCGGCAAGAATACATTATTGATTTCGTGAAAGGCAGGGCTACGGACGACATCGTCTCACACAAGCACCAAGAGCTAGAGGAGTTTGGAGCTGGCGAAGACGAGAATCCGAAACTATGGAATCCCGTGATAAGGCAAGCGCTGTTGGCAGGCTACTTGAAGAAAGACGTAGAGAACTATGGCCTCTTGAAACTTACGCCAGCTGGCAAGCGTTACTTAAAGGAGCCACACTCGTTCATGATTGTGGAAGACAATGAGTTCAACGAGAGTTGTGAAGAGGAGAACCACGAGGGAGGTGCCGCCTTGGACCCCACCTTGTTCAACATGTTGAAAGACCTGCGCAAAAGAATCGCCCAAAAGGCGAAATTGCCCAGCTACGTTATCTTCCAGGACATCTCCCTGGAACAGATGGCCACCATGTACCCCATTGATTTACAGGAACTGCAAAACATACAAGGTGTAGGCGCGGGAAAGGCCAAGCGTTACGGCAAGGAGTTTTGCGAGCTCATCAAGAAGTACTGCGAGGAGAACGAGATAGAGCGACCCGAGGAATTGCGGGTGAGAACCGTGGCCAAGAAGTCTGCCCTCAAGGTGAACATCATCCACAGCATAGACCGCCAAATAGCCTTGGATGACATCGCGGAGGCTAAAGGACTGGAGTTCGAAGCCTTGCTCGACGAGATAGAGGCCATCGTCTATAGCGGCACCAAGCTGAACATAGACTATTTCCTGGACGAGGTGATGGACGAAGAACGCATAGATGAGGTATACGACTACTTCATGGAGAGCGAGACCGACGACCTGGATGCCGCCATCGAAGAGCTGGGAGACATCTGCACCGAAGACGAGATAAGATTGGTGCGCATCAAGTTCCTTTCCGAGCAGGCCAACTGATTTCACAAACACAAGCCGTACCGGTATTATCTGGTGCGGCTTCTTTGTTGCCTGTTCCCCGCATGGGGCTTTTAAGAAAAGCATTTAGCGTGCATTCGATGAATCTTAGCTTGCGTACGTAAGCCTTTCATTGCCAAAGAGTAGAGAACGCGCTTACGCGTCTCAGCAAGCAAGAGTGCCGAATAAAATCACCACTGGCGAAAGTTTGGCGGCCTGCTGAGACGCAAAAATCTCTACAAACTTTTCGCCGAATTCACGTTAAGTTATTTTGCTCAGCAAAACAACTTATTTTCATGAGCGAAACAACTTATTTTCCTGGGCAAAATAACTTGTTTTCAAACGCCCTCAAAATCGCCCTGCTGAACACCTTCCAAGTGCTCTATAGAAATGAGGTCAACTGCTCTATAGAAATGACATGAAGTGAACTATAGAAACCATGACAACTGTTCTATAGAGCACTTGAGACGCCAAAATAAAACGCAATAAAATGTAATTGAACGCATTCAAACGAAAGAAAGCGCAAGCTTTTCCTCCCATTCACGATAAAGGCCCTAAAAAAGTCAGTACTACTCCTTTTCAATATCAGTAGTACTGAAATCCCAGAGCGGTAGTACTGACTTTCATTTTCAGTAGTACTGGCTTTTTGTGTGCGTAATCAGCAATTGGGTTTATTCCGAGAATCATTGAACTCACGACGTTACCTTGTTTTTAACAGTATACCTCGCTCACAACCTTTCTCGCAAAGTCCAATAACGATTTGGGTTAAATTGCATTAATATCCCATGAAATTCGGGAAAAAGCACGGCAGTCTGAAAAATTATCGCTAAATTTGCACGCAATAAATTTTTTAAGATATATCATTATGTCATCATTTGTTGCAGATAAAATTGTCATGGACGGCCTTACTTACGATGACGTCCTGCTGGTTCCAGCGTATTCTGAGGTGTTGCCAAAGACGGTACAGTTGAAAACGAAATTCTCACGCAACATCGAGTTGAACATTCCTTTTGTCACGGCAGCCATGGACACTGTTACCGAGGCGGCTATGGCCATCGCCATCGCGCGAGAGGGAGGTATCGGTGTCATCCACAAGAATATGTCTATCGAGGAACAAGCCAGGCAAGTGGCCATCGTGAAGCGTGCCGAGAACGGCATGATCTACGACCCCGTGACCATTTGCAAGGGGCGCACAGTCAAAGACGCGCTGGACATGATGGCGGAATACCATATTGGAGGTATCCCTGTAGTTGACGAAGAGAACCACTTGGTAGGTATTGTCACCAATCGTGACTTGCGCTTCGAGCGCCGCCTGGACAAGAAGATAGACGAAGTGATGACCTCGGAGAACCTTGTCACCACACATATACAAACCGACTTGGTTGCCGCCGCGCAGATACTGCAAGAAAACAAGATAGAAAAGTTGCCTGTTGTTGACAACGACAACCACTTGGTAGGCTTGATTACTTACAAGGACATCACCAAGGCCAAGGACAAGCCCATGGCATGCAAGGACGAAAAGGGTCGTTTGCGCGTGGCCGCTGGCGTGGGCGTGACGGTGGACACCTTGGAGCGTGCGCAAGCCTTGATAGAGGCTGGTGCCGATGCCATCGTGATAGACACCGCGCATGGCCATTCCAAGGGCGTTATAGACAAGCTGAAAGAAGTGAAGTCCGCTTTCCCAGGCATAGACATCGTGGTGGGCAACGTTGCCACGGGCGCGGCAGCCAAGATGCTCGTGGACAATGGAGCGGACAGCGTCAAGGTAGGTATAGGCCCAGGCTCTATTTGCACTACTCGCGTGGTTGCTGGCGTGGGCGTTCCCCAATTGAGCGCGATATATGATGTTTACTCCGCTTTGCGCGACACCGATGTTCCTCTTATCGCAGATGGCGGCTTGCGCTATTCTGGCGACGTGGTGAAGGCATTGGCCGCTGGCGGTAGCTGTGTGATGATAGGCTCTCTTGTGGCTGGCACCGAGGAAAGCCCAGGCGAAACCATCATCTTCAATGGCCGCAAATTCAAGAGCTATCGGGGTATGGGCTCATTGGAAGCCATGGAGCATGGCTCTAAAGACCGTTACTTCCAGAGCGACACCAAGGATGTGAAAAAACTGGTGCCAGAGGGTATCGCTGGCCGTGTGCCCTATAAGGGAACTGTACAGGAGGTGATTTATCAGCTCGTGGGAGGCTTACGCTCTGGTATGGGTTATTGTGGCGCTCCTACCATTCGCGAGTTGCATAACGCGAAGTTCACCCGCATCACCAACGCAGGCGTATTGGAGAGTCACCCACATGATATCGCCATTACGAGCGAGGCGCCAAATTACAGTCGCCCCGAGTAGTGTTTGCCCGATAGCACAACTATGAGACATACCCTACTCCTGCTCTTTATTTTATTCACTTCGCTCATGACCAAGGCTCAAAACGACCCCGTGGTCATGAGAATAGGTGATAATGAGATAAGATTACGGGAGTTCATGTATGCCTACCATAAAAATTACCCTGAATCCGAGCGAGACAGAAAAAGCCTGGAAGCGTTCGCGGACAGTTACCTGGACTACCAGCTCAAGGTAAAAGCCGCGCTTGACGCAGGTTTAGACACGATTCAAGGCGTAAAGCAACCGGAAGCGTCTGGCGAGAGCCTTCCCGCCAGAACCTCTTTTGGCGTTGACCCTCAAGTGGAGAATGAGGCACATTTACTCTATAAGTCTGCCCGCGCGAAAGTAGAGGCAAGCGGAGGAATGGTGAAACCTGCCCACATCTTATTGGCACTGCCACAAAACGCCAATGAGCGACAACGCCGCCAAGCGCAGCGAAGAGCGGATTCGCTTTACCAAGCCATCAAGGCGGGGGCTGACTTTAACGAGTTGGCGAGCAAATATTCTGACGACAAGTCCACGGCCGCAAAGGGCGGAGAACTGCCTTGGCTATCCAAAGGACAGATTGTGGAGCTATTTGAACGGGTGGCGTACTCCTTGGAAGTTGGCGAAGTAAGTCGCCCTTTCCTTTCTGAGTTTGGATATCATATCATCAAGCTGAAAGACAAGCAACCTTTCTACCCCTATGAAGCACAGCGGGACGAGCTGTACCGACATGTGGAGTTAAGCCTGATGAGAAAAAGCGTCACCCAAGACACCACAAGGTACTTTTCCAAGAATCGCTCCACAAAAGCGAAAGCCATAACTTTTGAAAGCACAAAAAGAAAAGCGGGCGCGGACAGAACAGAAAACATTTCGCTTCAAGACAAAGAGTATCGTGACGCGGCTTTGGTGTATGAGATTACAGATAAAGTTGTTTGGCAAAAGGCACATGACGAAAAGGCTTTGGCCAGCTATTTCAAACGGCACAAGAAAAGCTTTCGATGGAAACAGCCACGTTTCAGTGGCGTTGCATTCTATGTAAGGACTTACGAAGACGTGAAAAAGGCTCGCCAATTGTTAAAAGACCAGCCCGCCACGCAGTGGAAAGACATCTTGGAGAATACCTTCAACCGAGACTCGGTAATAGGAATAAGAGTGGAAACGGGTCTTTTCTTGCCTGGTGACCATCCGCTGGTAGACAGGGACATTTACAAAAGAGCGGTACAACCTTCTCCTTACATCGGCTTGCACATAGGTACCACATATGGAAAATTGCTACGCAAAGGACCAAGTGAATATACGGAAGTGCGTGAACTGGTGTTAGCGGACTACCAAGAACATCTGGAGAACGAATGGGTGGCCAACCTACGCAAGCACTATCGCCCCACGGTCTATTGGGAAGAATTGATAAAAGCATTATAATAATTAAAGTATTATATATATAATAAGGTATATGAGAAAAAAAACTCAGATATTAGCAAGCTTTTTGGCCATGCTGCTATTGGCTGGATTGAGCGCACATGCACACAAATCATTGTCCACGCCAGCAAACAATGACTCCGCGGTCAACGAGAATGATAGCGCCATAACCCAAATACCTCGCCCCGTATCAGGAAGTATTGTAGATGAGGTGATATGGGTAGTGGGTGATGAACCTATATTGAAATCAGACGTGGAGATGACACGCTTGCAAGCCGAGGCCGAGGGCGTGAAGTTCCGCGGCGACCCTGACTGCTCCATTCCCGAGCAGATTGCCGTACAGAAACTTTTCTTGCATCAAGCCGCTATAGACAGTATAGAAGTAACGGAATCGGAAGTGTTGAACAGTATAGACGAACAAATCAACTACTGGATACAGCTGATAGGTTCCAAGGAGAAACTGGAAGAGTATCGCAAGCAGACTGTAACGCAGATGCGCCAGCAGATGCACGACGATTTCAAGAACCGCCAGTTGATACAAAGAATGAAAGAGAAACTGGTGGAAGACATCAAGGTGTCTCCCGCCCAGGTAAGAGAGTACTTTCATGATCTTCCCGCTGACAGTATTCCCTTTGTACCTACGGAAGTGGAGGTGGAAATTATCACCATGCAACCCAGGATAAGCCAAGAGGAAATCAACCGCATAAAGGACGAACTACGTGAGTACACCGATCGCGTGAACAAGGGAGAGACAACTTTTGGAACCTTGGCTCGCCTTTACTCTGAAGACCCAGGCTCAGCCCGTTTGGGTGGAGAGCTGGACTACACGGGCCGCGGCATGTTGGATCCCGCGTTCGCCAATGTGGCCTTCAACCTCACAGATCCCAAGAAGATATCCAAAATAGTAGAATCAGAGTTTGGTTTCCATATCATACAGCTGATTGACAAGCGTGGAGACAAGATAAAGGTACGCCATATCTTGCGCAAGCCGCATGTAGACCCTGAAGCTATTGACATCTCCATGAACCGACTCGACTCACTCGCCAATTTCATCCGTGAAGGCAAAGTGACTTTCGAGGAAGCCGCTTCTCGCGTATCCGATGATAAGGACACGAAAAACAACCGAGGACTAATGGCCAACACCTCCCAAACGGGCATGCGTACCTCAAAGTTCCAAATGAAAGATCTTCCTACCGAGGTAGCCCGTGTGGTAGACACCTTGAAAGTAAACCAGGTGTCCGCTCCTTTCCAAATGATTAACTCCAAAGGAAAAACCACTTGCGCCATAGTAAAACTTGTAAGCAGGGTGGAAGGCCACCGCGCCACTATCACCGAGGACTTCCAGGTGATGAAAGACATCGTAACCGACAAAGAACGGGAAAAAGTGCTTCACGACTGGGTGGTGGACAAGATAAAAAACACCTATGTACGGATGAATGACAACTACAAGGATTGCGAATTCGAATACCAAGGTTGGATAAAATGACGATAAAACGTTGGGCGGGGAAACATCTCAACGGGCACAGGATCATGCTAATAGTGTTCTTGTGCCTGTTTGGGCTATGCCTATCACAGGCTATGCGCCCCTCGAAAAAGCATCAGGAAACCCGTGAGAAGGGTGACCGCGTTTACCTGCTGCACGCCGATGAATTGTATTACGACCAATGGGGCGACAACCCTGAAGCACAGATACTCAAAGGCAAGGTGAAGTTCAGCCACCAAGGAGGCATATTGGATTGCGATAGCGCTTACTTCTTTCAAGCCTCCAACTCTTTCCAGGCTTTCGGCCACGTGCACTATTACCAAGGGGATACTCTCTCCTTGAACTGCGACCGTGCGGAATACGACGGCATGGTGCAGATGATGCGCGCGCGGCATCACGTTGTTTTGCGCCATCGCACGCAAACCCTGCGTACAGATAGCCTAGACTATGACCGCCTCTATAACTATGCTTACTTTTTCGAGGGCGGCACTCTGGTAGATGGCAAAGACAGACTAGTGGCCGATTGGGGAGAATATTACCTGGACACGAGACTGGCCAACTTCTATTACAACGTGAAATTAAGAAGCGGTGAGGATCTCATCACCACCGACACACTGTTTTACGACCTATCCAAATCGCTCGCCCATGTGACGGGGCCTTCCCGTATCGTCTCCAAGAACAGCGTTATCAATACCGACAATGGTTTTTATGATTCCGACAACAAGACCGCTCAACTATATCAACGCTCTACGGTTAATGACAATGGGAAGAACATCACGGCAGACACTCTCTTTTACGTGAAGAATGGCGAAAGTGAAGGTTTCGGCAACGTAGTCTACGAAGACACGATTAACAAGAACGGACTCACTTGCGAATATTTTCGCTATAATGACAGCACAGGGATAGGGTTCGCTACCAATAATCCCGTGATGATGGATTACTCTCAAGGTGACACGCTGTGGATGCACGCCGACACCCTAAGACTGGAGACTTTCTTCATCAATACAGATTCCGCCTATCGCAAAGTGCACGCCTATCATAAGGTAAGGGCTTACCGTTCAGATATACAAGCGGTATGCGACTCCCTGGTAGCCAACTCGCAGGACTCATGCGCCACCATGTACAAAGACCCCATCTTATGGAATGGCCCTAGCAGGCAATTGCTAGGCGAGGTCATCAAGGTATACTCCAATGACAGCACGATACGTTTCGCACAAGTAATAGGGCAGGCCTTGGGACTGGAGCAACTGCCAGACAGCACCCACTTCAACCAACTAGCCGCAAGGGAAATGCGGGCTTACTTCATAGACGGTAACCCCAGAATGGGTGAAGCCATTGGAAATGTCCAGTCCATATATTACCCCATCGATGAGAAAGACAGCGTGTTGATAGGCCACAACTATCTGGAAACGGACACCATGCGCATGTATATGTCGCCTGAAAGGAAACTGCAGAAGATATGGGCTTCTAAATCGGTGGCTACCATGTATCCAGTGACACAGATTCCAGCGCAACGGTTTAAGCTGCCTAGCTTTGCTTGGTTTCCGCAAATACGCCCCATAGATAAAAACGACATCTTCGTATGGCGTGGGAAAGGTAGCCAGTATGAGCTGAAAGCCATCAAGCGCAACGCGCCTCCATTGCAGAAGTTACGCCACAAGACCACTCCCCAAACCGTGACGGCAGACTCTACGCAAGCAGCTCCAATAGCCGCCCCTCAAGAAAGCGCTATACCCCAAGAGGCCATCCCCGCGGCTAGCGAAGGACAAACAAGGAATATGGACAGTAGCGCTACCGCTATCCCGAAGGCAACCATCTCCACAGAGGAGAAGAAGTCCAAGACGAATCCGTAGGCGTCATGAAACTTTTCGCCAACCAACGACCCAAAGGTTTTCGCCACCGAGACTTACCTCATGCGGAAAAACGCTTTGACTTCCACCGTGACCATCCCAGGGGAAGAAGTATGGGCAACGTGATAACCCTGATTGTCCTGCTGGCATTACTCTTGGCATTATGGAAAATTTTCAATTAAACCCATCATGAGCGACATCATACAATTATTACCGGATAGCGTAGCCAACCAGATAGCGGCGGGCGAGGTGATACAACGCCCCGCTTCCGTAGTGAAAGAATTGGTGGAAAACGCCGTAGACGCTGGCGCCAAGTGCATCCACGTACTTATAGAAGACGCTGGGCGCACCTCCATACAAGTCATAGATGATGGCAAGGGAATGTCGGAGACTGACGCTCGCCTGTCGTTCGAACGCCATTCCACCTCCAAGATACGCAAGGCAGAAGACCTCTTCGCGCTCCACACCATGGGATTCCGTGGAGAAGCGCTCGCCTCCATCGCCGCCGTGGCTCAAATAGAACTTCTTACGAGGCAAGCCAACGAGGAAGTCGGAACCCGTCTCAACATTGCCGGTTCAGTGTTCCAAGGCCAAGAGCCGTGCTCATGCCCTGTGGGGAGTAACTTTCGGGTAAGCAACCTATTCTATAATGTACCCGCCAGACGCAAGTTCCTGAAGTCGAACACCACGGAGATGAACAACATCCTCTGCGCTTTCGAGCGAGTGGCATTGGTCTATCCCGACATCATGTTTACCCTCCACAGCAACGGCACTGAGCTGCTACACCTTCCCGCGGACAATCTCATGAAACGCATCGTAGGCATATTTGGCAAGAAACTCAGCCAAGACCTGTTGCCCGTAAACGTGGAAACCGCCATGTGTAAACTCACTGGCTTTGTCGGCAAACCAGAAGCGGCGCGCAAGAAATGCCCGCATCAATACTTCTTCGTCAACGGCCGCTTCATGAAACATCCCTACTTCCACAAGGCCGTAATGAGCGCTTTCGACCGGCTTGTGCCCCTTGGAGAACAGGTGCCCTACTTCCTCTACTTTGAAGTGCCCGCACAAGACGTGGATGTCAACATCCATCCCACCAAGACCGAAATCAAGTTTGAGAACGAACAGGCTATCTGGCAAATACTGTTGGCTGCCGTAAAAGAGGCGGTAGGACTTTTCAATGACGTGCCCACTATAGATTTCGACACCGAAGGCAAGCCCGAGATTCCTTTATTTGACAATGCCCGTGGCGATATACACGCACCCCATATCGAGATAGACCCCAGCTATAATCCTTTCAGGACCACTGGCAAAAGCGCGGGAAAGCCGTCCGCCCCCCTGCGCTCGTCCAAGATAAACATGGATTGGGAACAACTCTATGAGGGTATGAGGAACGAGGAGGAGGAAAAGCCAAATGAAGCCGCGAACCTTTTCGATGATTCTGTCGTGGTATCCAATTCCCACGAGATGCTCACGGAAAAGAGTCCCACCCATTACCAATATAAAGGCCGCTACTTGATGACCGCCGTGAAATCGGGACTGATGATTATAGACCAGCATCGGGCCCATGTCCGTATTCTCTTCGAACAATACTTGAGACAGACACAAGAGAAAACTTGGCATTCCCAACGTGTACTCTTCCCCGAGGTAATACAATTCAGCCCTTCCGAAAGAGTGGTTTTGGAAAAGATAATGCCCGAGTTGCGCACAGCGGGTTTTGACTTGAGCGACTTGGGAAGTGGCAGCTATGCCGTGAATGCCATTCCCGCGGGGTTGGAAGGAGTCGACATCACCCATCTGGCCTGCGACATCGTGGCCACAGCCATAGAGAAAGGCGTTTCCGCCACCGAGGAAGTCAACAGGATGTTAGCTCTTAGCCTAGCTCGCAACGCCGCCATCCCCTATGGCCAAGTACTGAGCAACGAAGAGATGGAAGGCATTGTCAACAACCTTTTCCAATGTGCGACCGTCAATTACACCCCCGACGGAAAAAGCATCCTATGCATCCTAAAACAAGACGAAATAGAGCATCTTTTAGGCTAAAAGGCGAAAAAACGCACCATAATAAAGGGGATAACGTCATTTTTTGTGCTAAAAACTTGTATCGTATTAAAAAAAACATTACCTTTGCCCAATAAAAGAGATTCGATATTCGAAATTTTTAACATTCAAGGTTATGAAAAAGTTATTGTTCTTAATGGTATTCGCTGGTGTTTCTTTCACCAGCTTTGCCCAGAATGCTGTTCCCACGGAGCAGTACAGTGTGGCAACTAATTCCTTCTGGAGCAACTGGTTCATCCAGTTGGGCGTGGATTGGAATGCATTCTACAACGATGCAGAGCATGGCAACGACTACCAACGTGGTCCCTGGAGGTCTTTCCGCTCCAACCCCGGTCTGTCCGTAGCTGTTGGTAAGTGGTTCACTCCCGGCATTGGTCTGCGTACAAAGGTGCAGGGCATCTGGGGCAAGTCCGTGGGCGTGGACGACAACAACCGCAACAGCAACAAGTACTGGTTGGTAAACGAGCAGGTAATGTTCAACCTCAGCAACATGTTGTGCGGTTATAGCGAGACCCGCGTATGGAACGTAATTCCCTTCGCTGGTGTCGGTGTTGGTCGTAACATGACTTACAACCGTTACGCAATGGGCTTGAGCCTGGGCGTACAGTCTTCCTGGATGCTCTCCAAGAAGTGGAGAATCTACGCTGAGGGTGGCTGGAACGCTATGCAAGGCGAATTTGACGGCTTCGGCGCAGCCCGTCACCGCGGCTGGGACAACGCCGATAACAACCTCTACGCAGAGGTGGGTATCACCTACAACCTGGGTTCCGCAACCTGGAAGGCTTCTCCCGATGTTGACGCCATCATGGCACAGCACCAGGCTGAGCTTGACGCACTCAACGCTAAGTTGAATGACGCTAACTCTGAGAACGCTCGCCTGAAGGAGTTGCTGGCTAACCAGAAGGCCGTACAAGAAGGTCCAGACGTAGCCGCTGAGTTGGCTAAGATTCCTGTATCTGTATTCTTCAACATCAACAAGAGCGAAATCGCTGACGAGAAAGACCTCGTTAACGTACAGGTTTTGGCTGACTACGCTAAGGCAAACGACCTGAATATGGTTGTTACCGGTTACGCAGACAGCGAGACTGGTTCCGCAGAGTTCAACCAGAAGTTGTCTGAGGAGCGTGCTAACACCGTTGCTAACGAGTTGCAGAACATGGGCGTAAGCGCTTCCAAGATTACCGCAAAGGGTAATGGTGGCGTTGCAGACCTGACTCCTATCGCTAACAACCGTCGCGCTATCGTACAGATTTCCAAGTAAGTTTTTATTCAAACATTATCAAAAGGGTGCTCCTTCGAAAGAAGGGGCACTTTTTTTATGGTACAATTCCATCATGTCTTTTGGCAGATGAAACCATTTAACCCAAATTGATCATTAGGTTTGGGGTTAAGCCTGGCAAACCATCTGCCTAAATAGCGTAAGTTCGACGAAAAGTTATAGAGATGCCGTGACATATAGCTTCATGTTACCGGAAGTATAGTATCCTTTCCAGTACCAGCCTACAGAAACTCCAGTACCAGTAAGCTGGTACTGGAGTTTCTGTAGGCTGGTACTAAGCTTGCAATAGTACTGACTTTCAAAAGGAGTAGTATTGAATACTACCGCGAGGCGGCAACACTAAGCCCCCAGCCGTAGAGACGTGGCGTGGCCGAGTATATTGATTTTTTGACCATGAAGGTCAGCGGCTGTCTCTTCTGATTTCACGCGGACTAATGCCCAATTTGGATTTAAGTTGTTTTCCCTATGAAATCAAGTTATTTCCGTAAGCGATTTAAGTTGTTTTCATGGGCAATTTAAGTTGTTTTCATGGGCAATTTAAGTTGTTTTCATGGGCGATTTAAGTTGTTTTCCCAAGAGATATTCTTCCACAAACAACGCGGAGAACTACCTTGCGCAAATCAAAGAATCACAGTGTATTTACGCAAATCGAGTCTCAGCTTGTGCACATAATCAGCCATCTTGCTTGTAGAGACGCGAAAACGCGTCTCTACAACTTCTCGTCGAATTCACGTTACTCAGAGATCATTACACTTTGACTAGATTGCCCGCCTGGATTTACGCGAGACATGTAAGGAAAACGTAACTGTTTTCCCAAGATGTTGTCATACCCCTATCACCCCATTGTAACAAGAAGAGCGTACTTTTGCAGCGAGAAAATCAAGATGAAAAGAAAAGATGAGAAAAACGAGACAAACCAACAGGCATTGGCATCTTAGCGCATTGCTGTTCTTATTGAACGTCCTGTGTTTGCCCGCATTGGCCCAAACAGGTACTATCACGGGCAAAGTCACGGACACAAGGCTCAATGAGCCATTGATAGGGGCTTCCGTAATGATAGAAGGCTCAACGACAGGTGCCGTAACCGACATCGACGGACATTTCCGCATAGCGGGACTTAAGCCGGGAAGCTATAATATCGTGGCTTCTTATGTATCGTATGAGAATCAAACCATCAAAAGCGTGAGCGTTTCCGGTGACAAGGAGACTACACTCAACATAAAGTTGAAGCAATCCGACATCTCGCTGGAAGGTGTCACCGTCACCGCGCGCAAGAACATGGAGAACGAGCGGGTATTGCAAATGGAAAGGCAAAATTCCTCTATCGCCATAGAAAACCTGGGCGCCAAGGAAATGAGCGTGAAAGGAATAGGCAACGTGGAAGAAGGCGTAAAAAAAATAACAGGCATCTCCATTGCCGACGCCGGGCAGCTGATAGTCCGCGGACTGGGCGACAGATACAGCACAACAACCTTGAACGGCCTGCCCATCGCCTCGCCAAACCCTGACAACAAGTTGATTCCCCTGGATCTCTTCCCCTCCAGCACCATACAGAACATCACGGTAAGCAAGGTATATGACGCCAGCGTCTTCGCCGACTATAGTGGCGCGCACATAGACATCAATACCAAAGAGAACGTGATGGATGACTTCTTTAACGTAAACTTCAACGTGGGGAGCCGTTTCAACGCCTTAGGGCAGGATTTCTACCAAATGGACAGGGACGGCTCGCTTTTCAAGACACCTTCGATGGACAAGAGCGTGCTGGGCATGAACACGACAGACTTCAATGAGTACGTGAAAACCCACAACATATTCAACACCACTTTCGACGTGGAGAAGAGCACCGCCTTGCCCGAGTTCGGCGGAAACATCAGCTTCGGCAAGAACTTCAAGATAGGAAAGCAAACCCTCAGCGCGCTGGCATCAGTGAGCCTGAGCAATGGGACAACCATCATAGAGGACGCTTTCTATAAAACCATGGAAGCCAGCGGCAATACGCAAAGCGACTTCAATTACGATGAGTATACCAGCTCGCTGAACATGGCCGCCTTGGCTTCGCTGAGCATGACTCTTCGCGAAAACGACCGCGTTGGCTACTCTTTCTTCTTCGCCCGCAACGCCAATGACAGCTATCAGCGCAGGGAAGGCGTAGACAACGAGGGGCACAAATTGATTGGCAGCAATGACATCACCCATATCTACACTCTGCAAAATCATCAGCTCAGCGGACTCCACTACTTCGGCAAGCAATGGGAACTGACCTGGGGAGGCTCCTACGGCAAGACCAGCAGCGAGGAACCTGACCGCCGCCAGGTGATGTTCAGCAAAAACGAGGACGGCACTCTCTCCCTCTTCAAGCTCAACCGCCAAGAAACCATGCGTTATTTCGGCAATTTGGATGAGGAAGAATGGGTTGGCAGCGCAGCCCTGAAATACAAATGGGACGAGCAAAACCATATAATGGTGGGATTGAATTACAAGGACAAGAACCGTGACTACAGTGCCAAGAGATACTACTACAATCTCAACCAGCTCAACCCCACTATCACAGACATCTATAACACGAGCGATTACCTGAACCAAGACAACTTGGCCAATGGCACTCTCAAGATCAATCAGCGCATACTCACCCACGATGCCTACAAGGCTGGCATGGATATCATCGCGGGCTATGCCCAGACGGATTTCTATCCCACCCCATCGCTGCTGATTAACTTAGGATTACGATACGAATACGCAAGGCAGTGGGTAAAGTACGCCATCGAGGGGCAGGAACTCTACCAAAACCGCCGTGACCTAAATAGGCACGACATCTTCCCCACCATAAACGTGAAGTACACCTTCAACGGACAGGACAACCTTAGGCTGTCACTCTCGCGCACCATCACCCGTCCCTCGTTCATAGAGATGGCACCCTTCCTCTACCAGGAATCCTATGGGGCGGAACTCATCAGGGGTAACGCCGAGTTGGCAAACGGATATAATTACAACCTCGACCTCAGATATGAGCGTTTCTGGAAAAATGGCGACATGTTCTCCATCACCGCCTACTACAAACATTTGGACAAGCCCATCGAACGCATCCAGATGTTGCAAAGCGGCGCGACAGTGCACTCATTCCAGAACGCGGACCAAGGAATGGCGGCTGGCATAGAAGCCGAGATGCGAAAGGAACTGGTAAGAAACCTCCGCTTGGGCGCCAACTTCTCCTACATGTACACCAACGTGAAGCTGCCCGAGGGAGGAGCCTACACCAACGACAAGCGTTCACTGCAAGGAGCTTCCCCTATCTTGATGAATGCAGACCTCACCTATAATCCGCGTTTTGGCGAAGACAGGCAGCTCTCCCTCGCGTTGCTCTACAACCTGCAAGGCCGTCGCATCCACGCCGTGGGCGTAAGCCAACTGGGAGATATCAAGCAACAGACCGTTCACACGATGAACTTCGTGGCCAGCTATGCTTTCAACAAGCACCTGACAGCCAGCTTGCGGGTGGAAGACCTGCTCAACAGGCCAGTCATCTTCAAGCAAGACGTGCCTAGCACAGGCGAGACTATAGAGGTGGAGCGTTACAAAGAAGGCAGCCGCATAGAGCTAGGCATATCCTATAGACTATAAACAGACAACATCATAATTTTAGTTTCATTATTCAATCAATCCATTTAAACGATGAAAAAGAACATGAGAACAATGAGAAATTATTGGCTTTCAATGGCCTTCGTAGCGGGTTTGTCACTCCTCACGGCTTGTGGCAGCGACGATGACAACAATCCTGGCCCTATGCCTCCATCCTCGGATACGCCAGAAACCCTTCAAGGCGTTATCACTGAAGACGTGACCCTGGAAAGTGGAAAAACTTATAAGCTCTCTGGACAATACACCGTCAAGGATGGCGCGACACTCACCATAGAGCCAGGCGTGACCATCGAGGCCATTGATGACCAGATAATAGACTACATCCTCATAGAGCAAGGCGGAAAAATCAACGCACAAGGCACGGCGGAGAACCCCATCGTGATGACCGCTGAGCTAAAGGAGCCAGGTGCATGGGGCGGTATCCACATCTGCGGACGTGCCCACACCAACGCCGAAGGCAAGGTGGGCAGCTCAGAGATTGGCAATGCCACTTATGGCGGCGACATAGAGGACGACAATTCCGGTATCCTGCGTTACGTCCGTGTAGAGTATGGAGGTTACACCATCAACGAGGAGACCGAAGCCAATGGCTTCACCTTTTATGGCGTAGGTAGCGGGACGACCATTGACCACTGTGAGGCATACATGGGCTCCGATGACGGATTTGAATGGTTCGGAGGTTCCGTAAACGCCTCTTACCTGGTATCTATCAACAACAGCGATGACTCCTTCGACTGGACAGAGGGCTGGAACGGTACCGCTACAAATCTCGTAGCCTACCAAGCTCCCGAGGACGAGATAGGTTATGCCTGCGACTGCCTGATCGAGGCCGACAACAACGAGAACAACTATAACGCCACTCCAATGTCAAATCCCACGCTGACAAACCTTATCCTCGTGGGCAATGGTTCTGACACAGAGGGCGTGCGTCTCCGCCGCGGCACTGGAGTGAACATCAACAATGCGATATTCTGCAACAAGGGCAAAATTCTTGTGGTAGAGAGCGAGCAAACCGAGAACCTCTTGAAAAACGGAGATTCCAGCATCAAGAACACCACTATCAGCGGCACCGTCAATAGCGAGAAGAATATCTGGAACAATGACAGTTTCCTCGCAAGCGAGGGCAACAGCGTAGACTCCAACTTGAGCCTCAGCCTCGATGACATCAAGGCACAATACACTTGGCTTAGCGGGAGTTGGGTAAAATAACACCTAGTCCATACATATTAATCCCATCTCAGCCGGCTTGCGTGATTTTCCGCAAGCCGGTTTTCTCTTTCCACGCGTGCCTTTATCATATGGGCATCATTGCCTTCCTCTACTATCCATAATAACCATGACAGTTTAGGCGGCATTCAGTCTCAACGATTCTCGGCAACCTCCGCAGAGTCTGGCGTACTGCCCGTTTCCCGTTCCACGAGATAACGCGGACGCCGCTTCACCTCTATATATATCTTACCGACATACTCGCCTATAACGCCGCATGCCAATAAAATAGCACCTCCAATAAACCACATGGAAACCATGAGCGAAGCCCATCCTGGGATTGAGCGGCCACTCGTGTAGGAGAACAGGCCGTAGACAATCGCCAAAATTGACACTACGATACAAAACAATCCTATATAGCTAATGAAAAGAAGAGGGCGAATGGAGAACGAGGTGATACCCTCAATGGCAAAGGAGAGCATCTTGCGAAGCGGGTATTTCGACTTTCCCATGAGGCGCGGCTTGCGATCGTAATATACATTGGCCACGGGATAACCGAGCGTGCAAACCAGGCCACGCAAGAAAAGATTACGCTCAGGGTAAAGCAGCAAGGAACGGGTCGCCCGCTTACTCATCAAGCGGAAATCCGCATGGTTGTAAACCACCTCGCCACCCATTTTCTGGAACAACCTATAAAACCCCTGCGCTGTTGCCCGCTTAAAGAACGTGTCTACCTCTCGAGCCTTTCTAACACCAAACACGATATCAATGCCCTTATCGAAAAGTTGCACCATCTGGAAAATGGCCGAAACGTCATCTTGAAGGTCTGCGTCTATCGTAATCATGGCGTCTGCCCAAGCCACAGAACGCTCCATGCCTGCCCAAAGGGCATGTTGGTGGCCTGCGTTATGAGCTAGCTTGATACCCATGACCAAGGGGGAGGCAATTGCCTGTTCCTCTATCAACTCCCAAGTGCGGTCACGGCTGCCGTCATCTACATACACTATCCTTCCCTCTTCTATCATCTTCTCGTTTCGCAACCGCTCAAGCGCGGCGATAAGCTGGCCAGTGGTATTGACTAACACTTCCTGCTCATTGTAGCAGGGAACTATAATAGCTAACCTCTTCATGGTGGCTTTCTTGTTAAAGGTTTGAAATTTAAGGCATACGCCGTTGGAAACGATAAAGCTGTATGACCTTGCGGTCGTCACAGCTTCTGTGTCCGCTATCATAAACAAGCTCGAGGCTATAGCCAGGATGTTCCTGAAGAAAACCCCTGGCATCTTCATCGCAGGCCAAGAGGTAGCCCTGGGCGGGCTTCGTCTTGTCAAATGGCTCCACGCGGTCTCCCAAATAGAAATTTACGCTAAAAGGACGGACAGGATCGCCTTCAAGTTCCGCGGAATGAGTAGAGTAAACTTTCCCTGCGGGCACTATCTGCGCGATACGTTCAGCATAGGGCTTGTCTGATTTCACGTTAAGGACAGCTGGCCACAAATATCCATCTTGGACCATGAAGATGGAGAACACAATCGCGAAGATTGCATGAAGGCCCCACCGCTGGAATCTGTCACTCCCCCGAAGCGATAAAAAGAAAACCGCCGCAAACAACATGAAGGCCAGCAGCAATACGCCTACCCCTAGGATGGGAACAGTTTCCAAGGCATGAAGAAAAGCCTGGTTCTGTGCGGCATGTTTACCTGTAAAGACTGTCTCCGGTATCATTCCCATACGAACTACGATAAAAGCCGCAAGCGTCAGCAAGGAAAGCGATGAAAGAATCGCGCCATAAACACGCAAGACGGTGGGTTTATGCCTCCACAAATAAATGACATACTCCGCCAGGAAATATGCGATAAAAGGATAAATGGGCATCAGGTAGACACTGCGTTTGCTTTTCGGAATGCAGTAGAATACAAATATCACGACAATGCTCAGAAGTGAAAACAAACGGACATCGTCCATTTCACGGAAATAGCGCTTGAAGCGTTCCCACCATCCAGATGACAACAATCCCCGACGAGGACGTATCCAAAAGAGAGAGATAAGCGCCAAGAGCGTATAAGGCAAGAAACCCGCCAAAACCGTCAATACATTATAGTATGCGGGGTTGTGATGGGAGGCATAAGACATCTTGCCCAAAAAGCGCAACAGGTTCTCTTCCATGACAAGCTGCAAGAAATAGCTTCCGCCCTGGCGATAGGCGGCGACATACCACAAGAGGGGCACCACGCACGACACCAAGCCCACCAAGAGAAAACGGGACAACACCTTGCGGAAATCATGTCCCCTGCACAGGAGGAATATACCTGTTACCAAGCAGGGCAAGAGCACGCCGACAGGGCCTTTGGTGAGAAAGGCCGCGCTCATGCACAAGACGGCCCACCAAGGTAGGCCTCTCATGCCGCGCTCCACCCAGCGATAAAGCAGGTAAAGGGAAATGACTACCAACGCGGTAAGCATCATGTCCACACGGCAATTGGTTCCCGCGCGATGCAACTCAAAGCTAGTCAGGGTCAACAAGGCCGCCACAAAAGCCACTTGGCTTCCCCTGCGGCGAGAGAAAAACACGTAACCGGCCAGCACCATCACGGCCAAGGCAAGCGCAGAAGGGAAGCGGGCCGTATATTCTGTTACCCCACCTGTCAGCAGGGAGAGCAAAGCAATGCACCAATGCAAGAAAAGGGGCTTATAAGGAATATCCACCCCGTTGTTGACGGGCAATATCCAGTTGTCTTGTTGCAAGATAGACAGAGCCACACCGGCTTCCCGCGGTTCTCCTTTGGTATTGAAATAGGCCTCTCCCAAAAAGAGGAACAGGAACAGGAACACGATTCCCGCCAACTGCCAGAAACGTTTGTCACGCGTCATTCTTTTTATCATACTTTATCGTCAAGCGCAAAGGTACATTAATATAAGGAATAAACTATATACATATAATCGAAAAACATAACTTTTTCACAGAATTTACATTTTCCCCAACATAAACAGGCGACAAACGACACGTTCCCTGGAAAACAAACAAGGGTGAGCTGCTCCACTCACCCTTGCTTGTCTGGCCATGCGCCTAGGTTGTTAGGGAGGGTGCTGACACAGCTTAGCGTTCCCTCCCGCCCGTTGCTCGCGTCAAATGAATAGACTCCCCACTTGGTAAACCACCGCGGACACTATCCAGGCCAACACCGTGGTGTAGACCGCGGAGAAGACCGCCCAACGCCAACTTCCCGTTTCTCCCTTGATGGCCGCGATAGTCGCTATACAAGGGAAATAGATGACCACGAAGAGCAAGAAACAATAGGCGGCAAGGGGCGTAATGCCATCCGCTGTCATTTGGGCCAGCAAAGTGTCGTACTTTCCACCTTCGTTGTTATAAGCTTCGTCATCGCCAAAGGAATCATTGTTGGCATAAAGTACGCCCATTGTTGAGGCCACCACTTCCTTGGCGCCAATGCCTGCCACCAGGCCCACATCGAGTTTCCAGTCGAATCCTTGGGCTCGAAACACAGGTTCTATTGTCTTTCCAATACGGCCTATATAACTTTGCTCCTGTTGCTCACGCATGGACAGAGATTCATCATGGGGGAAATAACCCAAAGCCCACACAATGATACTCGCCACCAAGATGATGCCGCCCATTTTCTTTAGGTATTGCTTGCCCTTTTCCCAAGTGTGGCGTCCAATAGCCTTCCATGTAGGAAATCGATAAGGAGGCAGCTCCATAACGAAAGGAGTATCTTCTCCCTTTATGACAAACAAAGAAAGTACACGACTGACGACCACCGCCAAGAGAATACCCACGGCATAGAGCGAGAGCATCACCAACGAACGATAGTGGGCCGCAAAGAAAGTGCCTGTAATCATAATATAAATAGGCAAGCGGGCCGAACAGCTCATCAGTGGCAACACCAACATGGTGATAAGCCTCGACCGACGGCTTTCTATGGTACGGGTAGCCATCACCGCTGGCACATTGCAACCAAAGCCCATCACCAAGGGAATAAAGGACTTTCCATGAAGACCCATTTTGTGCATCAATTTATCCATGATAAACGCGGCACGAGCCATGTAGCCAGAATCTTCCATATAGGATATGAAGAAATAGAGGATGAGAATCTGTGGCAAGAAAACGATAACAGAACCGACACCGCCTATCACGCCATCTACCAACATAGCCTTCAAAGGACCATCGGGCATGGTAGTAGAAATAATCTCGCCCAACCAGGCGACACCCGCCTCTATCCAGTCCATGGGATACTGCCCTATATAGAATGTCACGCTGAACATCACAAAAAGAAGGAGCAAGAAGATGGGAAAACCGAGATAGCGGTTCGTGATGAAGCGATCTATCACGTGGGTTGTGCGATAGGTATCCTTGTCATGGCCCGTCTCATAACCCGCCTCTTTCAGGGCACCATGGATAAAACCATATTTGGCATCCATGATAGCCGTTTCACTGTCTTCCCCAGTTTCCTCCTTCACGCGTTGCTCCGCTTGGTCACGATGGGCGATAATCTCCTTGGCATCGGGGAAAGTGGCAATATAAGCTTCCACATCCTTATCATGCTCCAAAAGCTTGATGGCCAAATAACGGGTAGAATACCGCTGACGCAGATTGTCCTCCTGTTTCAGGTGCTCCTGCATCTCCTTGATGCCATGCTCCAGCTCGTGCCCGTGGTTGATATGTATGTGGCGATAGTTGCGCTGGCTGTTCTCTTGCCCTTCATACATGTCTATCACCACCTTGAAGAGCTCTTCAACGCCTCTTCCGTTAGTGAACACCGTAGGCACCATAGGCACACCGAACAACTCGCCTAGCTTTTCGTAATCAACATGATCTCCCCTGCGCTCGGTTTCATCAAACATGTTTAGGGCGCAAACCATGCGCAAATGCATATCTATCAGTTGGGTGGTGAGATAGAGATTGCGTTCCAGGTTACTGGTATCTATCACGTTGATAACCACGTCTGGGGTCTTCTCCACGATTTGCTTGCGCACATACAGTTCCTCTGGTGAGTAAGCCGAAAGGGAATAAGTGCCAGGCAAATCCACCAAGTTAAATTCGTAACCAAAATAGCGAGCCTTACCTTCCTTGGCATCCACTGTCACGCCAGAATAATTACCCACACGCTCATGGGCGCCAGAGGCGAAATTGAACAAAGAGGTTTTACCGCAGTTGGGATTGCCCACCAACGCTACGTTGATGACATGGCGCCTGCGCTCCACTTCCCTGTCCAGTTGCAGGGAGTACGCGTCGTGATCCACGATGCCCGTTTGGTCTTCTGGGGTTTCACGAGACATCGCGGCTTCAGCTTCTGTCACCACTTCTATCATATCCGCCTCGCTATGCCTCAGCGACACCTCGTAGCCCATTATCTTATATTTCACGGGGTCTTGCAAAGGGGCGTTGAGCAACACCTCCGCAGTCTGTCCTTTTATAAAACCCATTTCAACGATGCGCTTGCGAAAGCCACCATGGCCAGCCACCTTGACGATGACACCGCGCTCGCCCGTTTTCAGTTCCGATAATCTCATAATAATCTCAATTTAGCGCGAAATTACTAAATTCTTGCCTCAACCTCCCGAAGGGATAAGGGATTTCCGTTTTAAGTCTCTCAAAATACCCACTTATGGGGATATATCACTCCGTGGAAAGATCCGCCACAATTTTACGATACATAGTATACATACGGGTACGGCTGATATAGCCTATCAGCCTGCGATTAATGTCTACCACAGGCAACTGAGCCGCATCTGTCTTGTCGAATTTGGCCATAATCTCGTCCATGGGGTCATTCTCGCCGATGACGGCATCTGGTTCCTGCATCAATTGTCTAACGGTAAAACGCCTGTAAAACTCAGTGCGGAAGATAATATGCCTTATCTTGGTAATGTCAATAATACCCACCAAGGTACCGGCATCATCGAGCACGGGCAGAAAGTTATTGTTGCTCCTGCTGATTTCCGCGACCAACTTTCCCATAGGCAAGTCGGGGCTTATAGGGTGATAGTCTTTCTCTATCACGCTCTGCATGCTCATCAGGGTCAATGCCGACCTATCGGTATGGTGAGTCAGCAACTTTCCCTCACGAGCCAACCGCAACGCATAAATGCTGTGACTCTCGAAGACGCTGATGGTAAGGAAACTGCAGATACATACTATCATGAGCGGCATAAACAGCTGATAGCCGCCTGTCAATTCCGCTATCAGGAAGATGCCTGTCAAGGGGGCATGCATCACGCCTGCCATCACACCAGCCATGCCTAAAAGGGTAAAATTCTGCTCTGGGACATAGACACCAAACCCATAGTGATTCCATATACGAGAGAAGAAGAAGCCAGCGAAACCGCCAATGAACAGGGAGGGAGCGAAAGTACCGCCACAACCACCACTGCCATTAGTGGCGGAAGTAGCGAAGGTCTTGGTGAAAAGCACTAACCCCACGTACAGGATCAGCAAGTCGGAGTGGCCGTAAAAAATGGAATGCCCCATCACTTGTTCCCAGTCAGCCTCGGTCTTTCCGCTCAAAAGGATGTTTACGGCGGAATAGCCTTCCCCGTAAAGAGAGGGGAAGAGGAAGATGAGCGCACTCAACATAAGCCCGCCACAGAGCAACTTGAGGTAAGGCTTGTGGCTCATCTTAGCGAAAAGCCCCTCACAGAACGACATGGAACGCATGAAATAAAGACTTACCAGACCGCAAAACACACCTAGCAAAATACCCGCGGGAACCCGTTCCAGACCCCAAGGGTTAGTCAGGGTGAAGGTAAAGAGAGAGTCATCACCCATCAAGATGTAGGTAACGCAAGTGGCGGTGACGCAGGATATCAATATGGGGAGCAATGAAGCCATGGAAAGGTTGACCATCAACACCTCCAGCGTAAAGACCAGTCCCGCTATAGGAGCCTTGAAGACTCCCGCTATAGCTGCGCTCGCTCCGCATCCCACCAACAACATCATCGTCCGGCTATCCATGCGGAACAGTTGCCCCAGGTTGCTGCCTATGGCAGAACCTGTCAGCACAATAGGCGCCTCCGCTCCCACCGAGCCTCCGAAACCGATAGTGACACCAGAAGCCACCACGGAAGACCAGCAATTGTGTGCCCGCAATTTGGAGCGCTTGGTGGAAATGGCGTAAAGCACGCGAGTGATACCATGGGAAATGTTGTCACGCACCACGTAGCGGATAAACAGTGACGTGAGATAAATGCCCACGATGGGGAACAGCAAGAAGAGCCAATTGAAACCAGGCTTGCGCAGGCCCAGGCTGAGAATCTGCTGTATCTCATGAATGATGCCATGGAGCACATATCCCGCTATTGAGGCCAGCACGCCAATAAAGAAAGAGAGTATCAGCGTCATCTGGCGATCTGAAAGATGCTTCAGTCGCCAATGGATAATCCTCTCCATCAGGCTTCCATGGTTTGCCTCGTCCATCTCCGCTCCTCCTTTCCTAGAACTCACTGGTGAAATGGAACTTGATATGCTCGAAGTCTTGCTGCGCCATGCTCAGCACATAACCGGAATCGGCCAGGAAAACATCCCTGCCTTCTATGTCCTTGGCCATATACTGGTATTTCCGCTTCTTGAAGTTCTCCAGCTCGGCGGGGTCATCAGCTTCTATCCAGCAAGCTTTGTGCAGGTGGACTGGCTCCCAACGGCACTTGGCGCTATACTCATTCTCCAACCGGTACTGGATGACCTCGAACTGCAACTGGCCCACCGTGCCCACGATACGGCGCCCGTTGAACTGGTTGACGAAAAGCTGGGCGACGCCCTCGTTCATCAGCTGCTCCAGTCCTTTCTGGAACTGCTTGCTCTTCATGGGGTCGTCGTTCTCTATATACTTGAACATCTCGGGGGAGAACGAGGGCAACCCGCGGAAATGCAATTGCTCTCCCTCCGTGAGCGTATCTCCTATCTTGAAGATGCCGTTGTCGGGCAGTCCCACGATGTCGCCAGGATAGGCCTCGTCGATGGTGCTCTTGCGCTGCGCCATGAACTGCGTGGGGCTGGAGAAGCGGACCGTCTTGCCCAGCCGCATGTGCTGATAGGGCTGGTTGCGCACGAACTTGCCGCTGCACACCTTGCAGAAGGCTATGCAAGAGCGGTGGTTTGGGTCTATGTTGGCGGTAATCTTGAAGATGAAGCCCGTGAACTTGTCCTCCGACGGCTCCACCATGCGCTCCTCCGCCTTGGTGGGACGGGGGCTGGGGGCTATGCGCACGAAGCAGTCGAGCAGCTCCTGCACGCCGAAGTTGTTCAGGGCAGAGCCGAAAAAGACTGGAGCGGTCTCGCCCGCCAGGTAGGCGTTCACGTCGAACTCCGGGTAAACGCCGTCTATCAGCTCCAGGTCATCGCGCAGCTGGGCGGCCTCGCGCTCCCCTACCCGCTCGTCCAGCTCAGCGGACTGTATGTCTACGGCCACCTTCTCCGTCACTCTCTGCTTGTTGGGGGTGAAGAGGTTGAGCTGCCGCTCGTAGATATTGTACACGCCCTTGAAGCGCAGCCCTTGGCCGATAGGCCAAGAGAGGGGGCGGACATGGATGTGGAGCTCCTCTTCCAGCTCGTCGAGCAGCTCGAAGGGGTCTCTTCCCTCGCGGTCCATCTTGTTGACGAAGATGATGACGGGGGTGTTCCTCATACGGCACACCTCCATGAGCTTGCGGGTCTGCGTCTCCACGCCCTTGGCGGAGTCCACCACGATGATGGCGGAGTCCACGGCGGTAAGCGTGCGGTAGGTGTCCTCGGCGAAGTCCTGGTGGCCCGGGGTGTCCAGGATATTGACTTTGTATCCCTCGTAATCAAACTCCATCACGGAGGTGGAGACCGAGATGCCGCGTTGCTTCTCGATGTCCATCCAGTCGGAGGTGGCCGTCTTCCTTATCTTGTTGCTCTTCACGGCGCCCGCCACCTGTATCTGCCCGCCGAAGAGCAGGAACTTCTCGGTGAGCGTGGTCTTTCCAGCGTCGGGGTGGGATATGATGGCGAATGTCCTTCTTCTCTCTATCTCGTTCATGTCGTTTCTCTTGCTTGTCGTGTATATATATATATTAATAATGTATAGGGGGCGGGGTCAGTCCTCCCCGAAGTCGAGTCCCTCCGCGCGGTCCTTGACGTAGTAATCGCTCAGCATGCCCACGAAGGTGGATATCTCCTTGATGGCATGCTGGGTCTCCGGCGTGATGTCCTTGTGGCGCAGGCGCAGCAGCATCACGCCATAGAGGGCGTCCAGGCAGGTCTCTATCTCGTTGACCTCCTTGTCTCCTTTCTGCCTCAGCTCCACGATGAAGGGCAGCACCTTGTAGTACTCGGCGCTGTAGAAGGGGAACTTGGCGGACTGCAGCAGTCGGTTGTGCAGGTCTACCACGTCGCGCAGCAACACCTCGTTCACCTGCAGGTGGCCGCCCTCGCGCTTGCCCTCGCTGTTCATCATGGTGATGAGGTTGCCGAACCAGTCGGTCTCCTCCTCCAGCTGCTCCTCGGTGTAGTCGAATTTGCTGATGTACTCGCGCTGTATCACGGGCAGCGAGCAGCCGTAGGCCCTGATGATGTCTTCCACCTGCCACATGTAGAGCAGGTATTCCGCGATGCTTTTCTTCCTGAGTTCTTGCGCTACAAACATGTCTATGGGTTCCTTTCTCTAGAATTCGGGCAGGTGATAGAGGTTGAATATCGTGCCCACGAGGGCTATCAGCGAGAAGATGACGACCACGCTGCCTATGATCTTGTTGATGATGACGATGCCGCCCACGTCGAACCTTCCCCTCACCTTGTCTATCAACCAGGAGAGGCCGTACCACCACAGCAGGGCGCCGAAGATGATGCTCAGGAAGCCCACGCACATCTGCAGCGGGGCCTGGGGCACGATGAAGGCGAACTGGGCGAAGGTGGCCATGAAGAGGAAGATGATGAGCGGGTTGCTGAGCGTGACCAGGAAGGCCGTGAGGCCGTTGTGCCACAGCGTGCCCCGGCGGTTGCTGCTGCGGTGCATCTTCTTCATGGGGTTGCTCAGGAAGCAATACACGCCGAAGACGAGCAGCATCACGCCGCCGAAAATCTGCAGGTAGAACTTGTTCTGCGCGTTCTGGATGAAGTCCATCACGAAGCTCATGCCGAAGCCCGTCACCAGGGCGTATATCAAGTCGCTGCAGGCAGCGCCCACTCCCGTGACGAAGCCATACCAGCGCCCCTTGTTCAGCGTGCGCTGTATGCACAGGATGCCCACCGGCCCCATGGGGGCGGAGGCTATCACGCCGATGACGATACCCTTGAAGATGAAGTCCAGGATATCCAGCTGGAAGGGGAAGAGTTGGTTCAATTCGTTCAACTGGTTCATACAGAACGCGAAGATAAGCATTTTTCCCCTAAAGCGGGCATCCCGAGCCCATTTTTTTGGCATATTGCCTCCCGGGAGCCATCCACCCGGGCGGCGCGGACTGCCCAACTGGGTAACGCGGGAAAGACCGCCATGTAGCGCGGACTACACCGCCGTGTAGCGCGGAAAACACCGCCGTGTAGCGCGAGAAACACCGCCGTGCAGCGCGGGAAAGACCGCCGTGTAGCGCGGACTATCCCTGCGGGTAGCGCAGACTACACCTGCGGGCGGCGCGGACTACACCTGCGGGCAGCGCGAAAAAGGGGGCGAAAAAACGGGAAAATAATTTTGCGGTCTGCCCGAAACTCCCTATCTTCGCGAATACATATTCGTCTAGTATCAAAAACCAAACATACCATCATGACAGAGAATTTGCTGAAACCCTATGTCATCGGGTTGGACCTGGGAGGCACCAACTCCGTGTTCGGCATCGTGGACGCCCGTGGCGAAATCAAGGCCACCACCGCCATCAAGACCGGCGGCTACGACCGCGTGGAAGACTACGTGCGTGACGCCGTCAACGCCCTCATGCCCATCATCGAGACCGTGGGCGGACTCGACACCATCAAGGCCATGGGCATCGGCGCGCCCAACGCCAACTACTACCGGGGCACCATCGAGTACGCCCCCAACCTGCCCTGGGCGCACGACTGCGTGGTGCCGCTGGCCAAGCTCTTCAGCGACGCGCTGGGCGGGGTGCCCGTCGCCATCACCAACGACGCCAACGCCGCCGCCCTGGGCGAGATGACCTACGGCGTGGCCAGGGGCATGAAGAACTTCATCGACATCACCCTGGGCACGGGCGTGGGCTCTGGCATCGTGGCCAACGGGCAGATGGTCTACGGTTGCGACGGCTTCGCCGGCGAGCTGGGCCACACCACCATGGTGTGGGAGAACGGCCGCTCCTGCGGCTGCGGGCGGAAAGGCTGCCTGGAGGCCTACTGCTCCGCCACGGGCGTGGCACGCACCGCCCGAGAGTTCCTGCAGACCAGCGACGAGCCCTCCCTGCTGCGCGACTACAAGCCCAAGGACATCACCTCGCTGGAGGTGAGCCTCGCCGCCGCCAAGGGAGACGCGCTGGCCAAGCGCGTCTATGAGTTCACGGGCGACATGCTGGGCCGCGCCTGCGCCAACTTCACGGTCTTCTCCTCGCCCGAGGCCTTCGTCTTCTTCGGCGGACTCACCAAGGCGGGCGACCTGCTGATGGAACCCGTCAAGCGCTCCTACGACAAGCACGTGTTCCCCATCTTCCGCGGCAAGGCCAAGTTCCTCATCTCCAGCCTCGACGGCAGCTCCGCCGCCGTGCTGGGAGCCTCCGCCGTGGGCTGGGAACTGTAAAGCCGCGGGGTCTCGCGGGACACCCCTCCCGCCAGGCCGTTCCCTCCCGGGCGACATCCCGCATTGTCGCCGAGACGCGTTCCCATGTCTCGCCCGTCGAAGGGCAAGCACTGCGTCGCCACGGACATATAGAAAAGCCCGCGCTACGGGGAATCCCCTTAGCGCGGGCTTTTCTATATGTCTCCGCCCTAGGCAGGCGGACCCGTCCCGTCCCGCGGACGCGGAGCAGGGAGAAACGTTACTTCAGCACCTTGGCGGCGCACTGCCCCATCACCTTGTAGCCCTCGGCGTTGGGGTGCAGCCAGTCACTCTGCAGGTCCTGGCGCAAAGCCTCGGGGTCGTTGGGGTCTCGCGTGGCCTTGTCGAAGTCTATGTATCCGTCATAGTCAGCGGAGGCGCGCACCCACTCGTTCACCTTCTGGCGAGCCTTTTCCATGCTTTCGCCCTTCATGAAACTGTTCTTGAAAGGCATGATAGTAGCCCCCCACACCTTCAAGCCCCTCTCCTTGGCCTTCTTGGCGAAGAGAGCGTAATACTCCGTCAGCTTGGCCACGGTCTTCGAGCCGTCGTCCCTGATGCCGCCAATGTCGTTCACGCCCTCGAAGATAACCACGTCGGTCACTCCCCGCTGGGCGAGTATGTCGCGGTCAAAGCGCTGGGAAGCGGGGGCGGACAGTCCGCCGGCTATCACGCAGTTGCCGCCAATGCCCAGGTTGATGACCGCCACCTTGCCGCCAAGCTCCTCGGCCAGCACGTCCGTCCAGCGGTTCTGCGCGTCGGTAGTAGTGCCGCGGCCGTCGGTGATGCTGTTTCCCAGGCAGGCTATGCAGCGCGTAGAGGCGGGAGCCTCCACTTCCAGGGCGGCTATGCTGTACCAGTGCTCAAACGTCTCCACGGGGGTAAAGGCCGCGGTGGGCTGCGCCTCGCCCGCCATCAGGTAGGAAGTCGTGCGCGAGCCACGATGCGTGGTGGCCTTTTCGGGAGTCTTCCCGTAGTTGATGGTCACCGAGAGCCGCTGCAGGGGCTTCAGCTTGTAGGCGGCGATGTCCGTGTACACCGCCTTGCCGGGCTCTATGGTCACCGAGCGTTTTCCACCGAAAGTGAGATACTTGGCCGTCTTCGCCTCGATATCCTTGCCGCCATCGGTGTCGGCGATATACACCGACTTGATTTCCACAGGCTGCGCGCTCTTCTCGTTAGACAATTGCAGGCGGAGCTTCTCGCCGCCAATGCTCACGTGGATGACCTGCCTCAGGGAGTGATCCGTCATTGTCGTCTTGGGCATGTCGCTCTCCGCCAAGGGGGCTTCAATGGCCGTTGCCCATGTGGCCGTCCATTTGGTCTGCGCCTGGAGGCCAACCGCGGCCAGCAACGCGAGAGCGGATGATAGGATAAGTTTTTTCATAGCGTATTATTTTAATTTGATGATTTCCACGACAAAAATAATGAATAAAAGCGAAAAACATGACGAATGCCCGCAAAAAGCGTGCATTTGAGGAGCGAAAACGCGCCCACTGGGCAAAGCGCGCCATTTCCGCCCGCCCTGGAGAACTGGACAGGCTGCGGCGCGACAAGTTTAAATAAGTTTAAAGCCAGGGCGACAATTTCCCAGTCAACGTTGTTTTGAGTAACTTCGCGACAGGAAACGGCCATGGCAAGAGAAACGGAAGCCATGCTGGTTTTTAGCGATAACAGGCTTATGGAAACAAGAAAGAGAAGCAAGGAGGAGTGGACACGGCGATATATCGCCTTCATATTCATACTGTTCGTGATAGCGTTCGGCACCTCGCTATCCATCAGGGCCAATCTCGGTTCTTCCCCCATCTCCGCCCCGCCCTATATCCTGTCGCTGGTGCCAGGCGTGACGCTCACCATGGGGCAACTCACCATCTGCATGCACGTGTTCTTCATCGCCACGCAAATGGCCTTGCTGCGCCGCGACTTCGAGCGCCGGCAGTGGCTGCAGATAGCCGTTTCGTTCCTCTTCGGCTTCTACACCGACCTCACGATGTGGCTCACGGGATTCCTGCAAGTGCCCGCCAGCCTCAGCCCCGCCATCGGCTACCCCTTGCGCTTCATTGAGCTATTGCTCGGCGGCGGCATTCTCGCCTTTGGCATAGCCCTTGAGGTGCGCTGCGATTCCCTCATGCTGGCGGGCGAGGGCTTCCCGCTTGCCATCGCCAGGTTTGCCCGCCGCGACTTCGGCAAGGTAAAGATATGCACCGACACGCTGCTCGTCACCATCGGGGCGGTGTTCATGTTCGTCAACTTCGGCCATTGGGACTGGTCCATGGTAGGCATCGGCACGCTCATCTCCATGTTCTACGTGGGCATGATGGTGCGTGTGCTCGCTCCCCATATCAAGTGGCTCGACCAGCTGCTGATACCGCGGGCCGAACGGGAAAAGGACACCGTGGAGGAGAAAGACCAGTGGAGCGGGCACCATGTGATTACCATAGCCCGCGCTTACGGCAGCGGAGGCAACGACGTGGCGCATGCCGTGGCCGAGAAACTGGGATGGCCTTGCTACGACCGCCAACTGATAGACCTCACGGCGCGGCGCATGGGGTACTCCACGGAGGCGGTGGAGCGCAGCGAGCAAAACATCCCCACCTCGCGGCTGTGGGAGCTGGTGATGGAAGACAGCGGCATCCCCAGCTCCATGAACCCTTCCCGCGACGACGCCATCTTCGTCAGCCAGAGCCGCACCATACGTGAGCTGGCGCACGAGGGAGACTGTGTCATCGTGGGTCGACTAGCCAACTGGACACTGCGAGACCATCCCCATGCGTTGCGGGTATTCATCGCCTCCAGCCGCGATTCCGCCACCAAGCGCGTCGCCCAACGCCTGGGCATCAGCGAGGAAGAGGCCGCCCGCAAGCAGAAACGAGTCAACACGGGCAGGGCCAACCACTGCCGCCGCTACACGGGACAGCCCTGGACTTCCCCTGACAGCTATGACCTCATGCTCAATACCGACAGGCTGGGCATCGACGAAACCGCCGCCCTCATCGCGCAAGCGGCCAAAACCATGGGACGAGCCTGACTTCCCGCCCATCCCCAAAGGGACACGGCACGGAGACTCTTCCCATGGCTTTCCGACGCGACTTGAATGCCGCGACCATTTATTTCAAGATATTGCTCTCGCTGCCTTTTGCCTCAAACCATGCATTACAGGATGTCCGCCAAGTCACCTAAGGTGCATTGCCCGAGTCACCTATATTGAAACCGGAATCAACCAAGGTGAGTCGGGCAAATAAGCAAGGATACTTTTTAGGGGCATTTGGATGCCCGGAGACGAGGGGTTATTGAGGGTTTTCAAAACAAGTTATTTCGCGTCGCGATTTAACTTATTTTGCTGACGAAAACAAGTTATTTTGCAAAGGAAATCAAGTTGTTTTCCCCAGCAAAACAAGTTGATTTGAAAACAGCCTATAGCGCCCTGTCAATCAAGACGTATCATCTCTGTAGCGACGCGCCGTGGCACGCAGCTTGTCCTTGATGACGTTCCAGTTCTTATCAACAAAGGCGGTATCTTGCCAATATCTTGACAAGGTCATAGTAAGCTCCTTTTCTCGCTATCAGTGTTTCATGATTTCCTGTCTCCACCACCTTGCCTTGATGAAGCACGATTATCTGGTCAGCATCACGAACAGTGCTCAACCTGTGGGCAACCACCACCACTGTTTTACCTTGATAGAACTTGGCTAGATTTTCCACGATAGCACGTTCGTTATTGGCATCAAGAGAATTGGTCGCCTCATCCAAGAATATATAATCTGGATCCTTGTAGACCGCTCTGGCTATCAAGACGCGTCGCTTCTGTCCCAGGCTCAGCCCCACTCCATCTCTCCCTATCTTGGTATTGTACTTCAAAGGCAATGACATTACATAATCATGAATGCAGGCAATCCTTGCGGCTTGCGCCAATCTCTCCTTGTCTACCTCACTATCGTCTACGGCGATGTTCCTCGCGATACTCTCCGAGAATATCACGCCTTCTTGCATGACAACGCCACACTGTTGCCGCCACCAATCTTTGTTAAGATCGTTGACATCTGTTCCGCCAACATTAATTTTGCCTTCCAAGACAGGATAGTATCCCAACATGAGCTTGACAAGCGTGGTCTTTCCGCTTCCCGACGCTCCGACGATAGCCGTCACCTTTCCTTTGGGGATATGTATACTCACAACATCCAATGTTTTCACAAGGGCATGAGGGTCATACATAAACACGACATGACTAATGTCAATACCCTTTTGACTGTCCGCCAACGAGCATGGCGACTCCACACTCCTCACCGCCAAGATGCGTCAACATCCAATGGCCTACAAAGTCATCATGACTATAAGTAACAAGTCCTTTCGCCGGGTCAGCGACAAAGTATGCCCGCTTTCCCTTGATCTTGTAGAGAACGACAAAATGGTTCTGGTTCCAATAGAGTATGGCAGGTAACGTAGCTTGCGAAAGTACTGAAACGGCATTTGCCTATCCCACGGCCACAATCATATACCTCAAAAAAAGAAGACATACTTCCCTAGGCTAGGAAATATGTCTTCTTTTCCATGTAATGGCGGCGGCTTTCCGAACACGTTCGCGATGCCTCACCGCATCTTCCACCCACCCCGGCTCTCCACCATGGGCACCAAGACTTGCTCCTTCACGCTGTCGCCATAGACAAAGAGCAGGAAGACGTTGGCGGAACGGGTGGCCGTGTCGGCCTTGGCGGTAGTCACCTCTACACGCTTGATGCCCTTGTGCGCCTCCCGCTGGTTGGCGATAAACATGCGGGCGTTATCCAACAGCTGCCGGCGATAGGAAGCGGGAATGGAGTCGGGGTAATGGAAACCATCCACATAGGCTTCATAGTTGCCTTCCAGCAAAAGGTCGTAATAGCCCTTGGCGGCCACGGCCGCCATCTGGGCAGGGTCAACTTGCTTGCGGCAAGCGGCAAGACTGAGCAGCAGGACGGCAAGCGAAAGGACAGGAAGAAAATGTCTCATTTCTGCCGGATAAAGATATTGATGGGGCAACCCGTCATGGTCCAGTTCTCGCGGATCTTGTTCTCCAGGAAGCGGCGATAGTTCTCCTTCACGTATTGCGGCAGGTTGGCGTAAAACACGAAAGAAGGTATCTGCGTGTTAGGCAACTGCGTGCAATACTTTATCTTGATATACTTGCCCTTTACCGACTGAGGTGGATAGGCCTCGATGATAGGCAACATCACCTCGTTGAGCTTGGAGGTGCCGATGCGCAGCTTGCGGTTGAGATAGACTTGCTTGGCTGTCTCAAGTACCTTGAAGATGCGCTGCTTGGTGACAGCCGAGGCGAAGATGATGGGGAAGTCGGTAAAGGGAGCCATGCGCTCGCGTATGGCACTCTCGAAAGTCCTGATGGCCACGGGAGTCTTGTCTTCCACCAAGTCCCACTTGTTGACCACCACCACCAGGCTCTTGTTGTTTTTCTGTATCAGCTGGAAGATGTTCATGTCTTGCGCCTCTATGCCCCTGGTGGCATCTATCATGAGTATGCAGACATCGCTATTCTCTATGGCGCGGATGGAGCGCATCACAGAGTAGAACTCCAGGTCTTCCGTCACCTTGTTCTTGCGACGGATGCCCGCGGTGTCCACCAGGTAGAAGTCGAAGCCGAACTTGTCATACCGGGTGTAGATGCTGTCTCGGGTGGTGCCCGCTATCTCGGTCACGATATTGCGATCCTCACCTATGAAGGCGTTGATGATGCTGCTCTTGCCCGCGTTGGGTCTACCCACCACGGCGAAACGGGGAATGTCTTCCTCCAGGGTCTCTTCTTCCTGGGTGGCGAGTTTCTCCACCACCAGGTCAAGCAGCTCGCCTGTTCCTCCACCGTTGATGGAGCTGACGCACATGGGATCGCCCAAGCCCAGCTTATAGAACTCGGCTGCCTCATAATAAAGACCGCTATTGTCTACCTTGTTGGCCACGAGTATCACTGGCAATTTTGTACGACGAAGGATTTCGGCCACATCAGTGTCAAGATCGGTGACGCCCGTCGCCACGTCCACGAGGAAGAGCAACAAGTCGGCTTCCTCCGTGGCCACCAACACTTGCTGGCGAATAGCCTCCTCGAAGATGTCGTCTGAATTGACCACCCATCCGCCCGTATCCACCACGGAGAACTGCTTGCCGTTCCACGTGCACTTGCCATACTGGCGGTCGCGGGTAGTGCCGGCCGTGTCGCTGACGATGGCCCGGCGTGATTGGGTAAGACGGTTAAACAATGTACTCTTGCCCACGTTGGGGCGTCCTACGATAGCTACTAGATTTCCCATTGCTGTATTTGGTTGAGTTTGTCCCCCGCCTCATCGGCGGGAGTCAGGGAGAGGTCACGGTTCCCTGGTGATTACTCTGTTTTGCCGAAGCGTGACCTTAAGGCTCCGGCTCTCTCCCTAGCCAGGAGAGGGTCTGTCCTCTTTCCATTCAGGACGTATGTCTATGGACGGGCGCGCTATTCGGGGTCGTAACCGAATTGCTTCAACTCCCGCTGGGAATTGCGCCAGTCTTTGTCTACCTTGACGAAAGTCTCCAGGTATATCTTCTTGCCGAAGAACTTTTCCAGTGCCTTGCGCGCCTCAGTGCTCACCTTTTTCAGAGCCACGCCCTGGTGGCCTATGATGATGCCCTTCTGGGAGTCTCGCTCCACGTAGATAACGGCATTGATATGGATGAGACGCTCCTCCTCCTTGAAACGCTCCACGCTTACCTCCACGGAGTAAGGCACCTCCTTGTCATAATAGAGGAGTATCTTCTCGCGGATAATCTCCGAGACGAAGAACTTGGCGGGCTTGTCGGTGAGCTGCTCTTTGTCGAAATAGGCGGGTGACTCTGGCAGCAGCTCCTTAATACGCTTCAGGAGCATGTCCGTGCCAAACTTGTTCTTGGCGGAGATGGGAAGTATCTCGGCCTTCGGCAACAACCCGTGCCACTTGGTCACGATATCGCCCAGGGTCTTTTGGTCTGTCTGGTCTATCTTGTTCACCAGCAGCAGTACGGGGATGGTCATCTGCCGCACCTTGTCCAGGAAGTCCTTGTTCTTCTCGGGGTCTTCCACCACGTCAGTGACATAGAGCAAGACATCGGCATCAGCCAAGGCGCTCTCCGAGAAAGCGAGCATCATCTCCTGCATCTTGTAGTTGGGCTTCAACACGCCAGGCGTATCCGAAAACACAATCTGCACGTCATCAGTGTTGACTATGCCCATGATGCGGTGGCGTGTGGTCTGCGCCTTGAAGGTGGCAATACTGATGCGCTCGCCCACCAACTGGTTCATGAGCGTGCTCTTGCCCACATTGGGATTACCCACAATGTTTACGAATCCTGCTTTGTGCATCTCTAACTATTTAAACGAAAAAACGCACACACTCATATCGGTATACGAGCGGTGCGTTGATGGGTTTTACATGTAGACGAGCGTCATTTCTTCGCGGCTGCCGCGGCACCATCGTATGCCCACCTGTAATAGGAGGCTCCATGCACGAAGCCCGCTCCAAAGGCTGTGAACACGACGTTGTCACCTTTCTTGAGCTTCTCCTCATAGTCCCAAAGAGCCAAGGGAATGGTGGCCGCACTCGTATTGCCGTAATGGTCTATGTTCACCACGACCTTCTCCATGGGCACCCCGGCGCGCTTGGTCACTGCCTCTATGATGCGGAGATTGGCCTCGTGGGGTATCACCCAGTCCACGTCATCGGGAGTGAGGTTGTTCATCTCCATGATTTTCAAGATGTCGTCACTCATATTGGTCACCGCATAGCGGAACACCGTGCGCCCCTCTTGGTAGAGATAATGCAGACGATGGGAGACCGTGAACTGTGAGGCGGGACACACTGAGCCTCCCGCTTTCATGTGGAGGAAGGGCAATCCCATGCCATCCGTGCGCAGATAAGAGTTTTGAACGCCCAGGCTCTCATCCTCGCTGGCTTCCACGAGCACGGCTCCAGCTCCATCACCGAAGAGCACACAAGTGGCACGGTCGGTATAGTCTACCAACGATGACATCTTGTCCGCACCTATCACGATAATTTTCTTGTATCGGCCACTCTCTATCATCGTGGCCGCCAAGTCGAGCGTATAGAGGAAACCGCAACACGCGGCCTCCAAGTCGAAGGCGAAAGCGTTCTTGAGCCCAAGCTTGCCCACCACGATGGAAGCGGTGGAAGGAAACTTGTAATCAGGAGTGGTAGTGGTAACGATGAGCGCGTCTATCTCGTCGATGTTCACACCCGTCTTCTGGATGAGTTGCTTAGCGGCCTTGCGAGCCATATAGCTCGTGCCCAAGCCCTCCTCTGTCAAGATGCGTCTCTCCTTGATGCCGACGCGCGCCATGATCCACTCATCACTGGTGTCCACCATGCGCGACAACTCCTCGTTGTTGAGCACGTATTCGGGCACATAGCCCCCTACTCCAGCGATAACTGCCTTGATCTTTCCCATGATTACTCTGCGGCTTCCTTAACCACGGCAACCTTTCCCCTGTAGTAGCCACAAGTGGCGCATACGGTATGGTATACGTAGTAAGCGCCACAATTGGGGCATATTGCCAACGTGGGAACTACTGCCTTATCATGAGTTCTTCTTTTACGTGTACGAGTCTTTGACTGTCTTCTTTTAGGATGTGCCATAATTATTTATGTTTAAATGTTAATCTTCCGTTCGCAACTGCTGAAGCTTGGCCCACCTGGGGTCTATGCTCTCAACCTCCCCAGGCCTCTCCCCGTCAGCGGAGAGCTGCTGGAGTTTCGCCACCATGGCCGGGTCACACTGCCCTGGCTCATGAACATGCTTAATGGGAATGGCCAAGGCGATAAGCTCATAGACATACCAAGAAGCATCGAGCACGCCATCTTCCTTGTCCACGATGACCATGTCGCCATCCTCGACGTTCTCTTCACCGAGCCTCGCGGTCAGCTTTCCGTCGTTCTGGATGGGCAGTCCCATCTCTTCCAAGCATATATCACAAGCCACATACACTATACCCTCCACATGGAAATCCAGCTCATAGAGGTCGCCTATGCGCTTCGCCTTGAAACGGAGCGCAAGCGTTCCCTTCTGGATGTCGGGGGCGGCTATCGCCTTGAAATAGGCATCGTCCAGCTCATAAACGGCAGCGTTTTCACCCTCGTGAAGAGCCTTCAAGTCTATTCGTAAAAGCGAAGTAGTGCACATATATGCCTTGTCCATTTGGTTTTACGGGCTGCAAAGTTACGATTTTTTTTTGAATCACGCACATTTTTCTACGAAAAAATGCTTTAAAATCAGCATCTTACTTTTTCCGAAGCTCTATGCGAAAAGTGGTTCCCTTGCCCATCTCGGAATATTTCACCCTTATCTTGCCATGATGATAAATCTCCACGATGCGCCAAGCCAGCGAAAGACCCAGCCCCCAGCCACGATCCTTGGTGGTGAAACCAGGGCGGAATACGTGGGGAATGTCTTTTTTCCGGATGCCCTTGCCCGTATCTGACACCTCGATGAGCGCACGCCTGCCGTCATCCCTCAGCTCTATTTTGATGGTGCCTCCGTCTTGCCCTATGGCATCCACAGAATTCTTCACCAGGTTTTCCACTACCCACTCAAAGAGAGAGGCGTTGGCATTGACCACCACGGGGCACTTCGGCAGGTCTCTCTCTATCCTTATCTTGCGGGAAATACGCCTTTCCATGTAGTCCGCCACATGATTGAGCAAGTCTTGCAGGTTGGTGGGGCGCAGCTCGGGGACGCTCCCTATCTTGGAGAAACGGTTAGCTATCACGCGAAGTCGTTCCACGTCTTTTTCCATCTCTTCTACCACGCTCTCGTCTTGCTGCCCTTCCTTGAGCAGTTCCATCCAAGCCATCATGCTGGAGATAGGCGTACCCAGCTGATGGGCCGTTTCCTTGGAGAGTCCTACCCAAACCTTGTTCTGCTCGGCACGCTTGGCGGCCAACAGGGCGATGATGGCCACTATCACGAAAAGCATGACCACGCCCAACTGGACGAAAGGATAAACCGAGAGCCGCTTGAGCAGGGTAGACTCGTCGTAGCACACTCGCAAGTAGTCATGATGGATTGTGTCATCCAGCCATATAGTAACGCTCCGCCCTTCCTCCTCGCTCCACTTGTTGCCCAACCGGGAAGCGTGACGCAACTGAGCCTCATAGCTATCTCCCTCCACATCTACGTTGCGGAAGGTCTGGGCTTCACCCTTGGAGTCTAACACGATAACGGGGATGGTATGGTTTTCATTGATGACGCGTAGCACCAGGTTCATGTCCGTATTCTCATCGGCACTGTTCAGGCTTCTCATGGCCACGGCCCATGTCTCCATCTTGCTTTTCTCTTCCTGGGCAAGATCTTTCACTAGGAAATGGGAAACCACGAGTGAGACCACCGCTATAAGCACGGCGGCCACCACCAAGAAAACCTTGACTTGCCGAATGCGGTCTGTCCACTGCATATCTAAATAACGGAGAAGAGGGAAAGGTATTGCCAAAGAGGGAATATTTCCTTCCAGTATTCCCCAAAATCTATCCTCTTCTATACCTTATATATAATACGCGCGCGTGAAAGGGTAACTGGAGGAAGCAAGAAATAGCCCCAAGCGCCAAAAGACCGACTTGGGGCTATTCAGTATAAATATGAATGGGGTGAAAAACCACCACTTTCCCAAAGAGAAATCAATCGTTATAGTGGCCCGTGATTTCACATATCCGCACGATAGTCCGCACGGCCTTTTCCATTACCTGTATGCTGACGAACTCATGGGGACCATGGAAGTTGACACCACCAGCGAAGATATTTGGACAAGGCAATCCCTTGAAACTAAGTTGTGCGCCATCTGTTCCGCCGCGGATAGGCTCCACGCGGGGAGGAACGCCACAATCCTGCATGGCCTGCAACACTATCTCCGTGACATGCATCACCGGGTCCAGCTTTTCCTTCATGTTGTAATACTGATCGTGTATCTCCGCCTCGCAAGTGCCTTCGCCATACTTCTCGTTGATAAGCTTGGCGCACTCCTCTATATAGTCTTTCTTGTCCTCGAAGCGCCTGCGGTCATGATCCCGCAAGATGTACTGCAACGTAGCCTCCTCCACGTTAGCCTTGATGCCCGTCAGGTGATAGAATCCCTGATAGCCCTCAGTGGACTCCGGTGTCTCTTCCTCTGGTATCATGGACTGAAACTCCGTGGCCAACCTGCAGGCATTGATCATTTTTCCCTTGGCATATCCAGGATGCACGCTCACGCCTTTCAGCCTCACCTTGGCGGAAGCCGCGTTGAAATTCTCAAACTCCAGATTACCCAAATCACTGCCATCCATGGTATAAGCCCACTCGCAGCCAAAACGCTCCACGTCAAAATGATGGGCACCTCGTCCTATCTCCTCATCTGGATTGAAAGCCACGCGTATATCACCATGCTTTATCTCGTCATGGTCTTTCAAATAGCACATGGCCTGCACGATTTCCGCCACGCCAGCCTTGTCATCGGCTCCCAACAGGGTAGTGCCATCTGTCACTATGATATCCTCGCCCTTGTGGAATTTCAATTCGGGGAACTTCTCCACGCTGGTCACTATACCGGGAGACAGCGTGATATCCTCGCCATCATAATTGCGTATGACCCTTGCCTTCACGTCTTTTCCGCTACAATCGGGGCTGGTGTCATAATGGGCGATAAATCCGATGGTAGGAACTTCTTTCTTGGTATTTGATTTCAAGGTGGCGTAGACATAACCCATGTCGTCCATTTCCACGTCGTCAAGACCCTCGTCCTCCAATTGTTTTTTCAAGAATTTGGCGAAGACCAGTTGCTTCGCCGTACTAGGGACGGTATCAGAATCTTCGTCCGACTGAGTGTCGAACTGCGTGTAACCAATAAACCTTTCGGTAAGATCCATAAAATAAGAATGAGTGAGTTGGTAAACAAATCGTTTGAAAGTGACTCCGATGGGATTCAAACCCATGACCTTCAGAACCGGAATCTGACGCTCTATTCAGCTAAGCTACGGAGCCTTGTGGATATGTGGGTGCAAAGGTAATAATATTTCCTGATATAACAAAAGATTTATCCCAAAAGTTCCCAAACAATGACAATTCGTAAATAATTTGGGGAAAATGTTTGCACGTTCACACAAAATTGTTTATCTTTGCGGAGATTTTTCAAAATAACACCAAAGACTATGAGCAAACTGATAACGCCTAAAGGATATAAAGCCGCCCTCAGCAAGCGGCAAACCGAGCAAGGCATCAAATTGATAAAGGACTTTTTCCAGCAAAACCTTTCCACGGAACTGCGCTTGAGCAGGGTCACCGCACCCCTCTTCGTGCTCAAAGGACTGGGCATCAACGATGACCTGAATGGCGTGGAGAGACCTGTCACCTTCCCCATCAAGGACTTGGATGATGCCGAGGCGGAAGTAGTTCACTCCTTGGCGAAATGGAAAAGGCTGACCCTGGCCGAATATGAAGTGCAACAAGGCTACGGAATCTATACCGACATGAACGCCATCCGCGCTGACGAGGAGCTGGACAACCTGCACTCCCTCTACGTAGACCAATGGGACTGGGAAGCCGTGATAGGCGCGGAAGACCGCACGTTGGCCTTCCTGGAAGACGTGGTGCGCCGCATCTACGCGGTGATACGCCGCACGGAGTTCCTGGTATATGAGACTTATCCGCAGCTGAAGCCCTTCTTGCCCTCCAACATACATTTCGTGCACAGTGAAGACCTACTGGCCATGTATCCAGACAAGAGTCCCAAGGAGCGCGAGGACGCCATCTGCCGGGAATATGGAGCCGTGTTCGTCATAGGCATAGGCGGCAAGCTGGCCAACGGGAAGAAGCACGATGGCCGCGCTCCCGATTATGACGACTGGAGCACCATGGCCGAGAACGGGAAGGCGGGCCTCAACGGTGACATACTGATATGGTATCCCACTCTGGAACACTCGTTTGAGTTGAGTTCCATGGGTATCCGCGTCAACAAGGAAAGCCTAATCAGACAATTGGAACTGGAGGGGAAGCAGGAGCGCGAAAAACTATATTTCCACCAGAAGTTGCTCAATGGGGAGCTGCCGCTAACAATAGGAGGCGGCATAGGACAGAGCCGTCTCTGCATGGTGATGCTCCACAAAGCCCACATAGGAGAAATACAAGCCAGCATCTGGCCGCAAGACATGAGAGAGGAATGCGAAGAGGCTGGCATACCGCTCATCTAGCTTTTGGCGGAAACAAAAAAGTTCCCACGCGGAGAACCTTGTAATCAAACGGAAAGAAAAAGGAAACTCACGTCAACGTGAGATCCAATGTCGCCCGCAATCGCTCGATGGCGGGCGATTTCTTTGTCATAGCCTCAAAGACTTCTTTCTTGGAAAGCGGCATCACTACCTCTTCGGGCTTGGCATGCCGCAAATTCAATCGCACGGAGGAGTTGTCCAGCCTCTCGACCAGGCCTGCCAGCAGCTCCTCCCGCATGGCCTTCATCTGCTCCAACAACATATTGTTGTCCACCACGACTTCCACCTCGGGATAACGCTTGATGGCGACATTCATGTTGCGCATGCGAACCGCCAAGGCCACGCGGTCTTTGTCCTTGGCTATCTCATTGCAGATAATCGCCCATGCCCGCCTCAAGTCTTCTGGCTGGAAAGGCCGCTGCCGCTCCTCCGCCACGGTATGCGCCGTGACGGACTGAGCCTGCGGGGCTTGATAGGTTGATTGTCCTCCCTGGTCGGGATGGAGTATCTGGGAGAAAGACATCCCAAATTTCATGTCTGAGGGTTTAATCTCTCGGGGAGCAACCTTCTCCTTAGCCACCGCGGGTTGGCTGGGTCGCACCACCTCCGTCACCTGCTGAACGGATTGCCGTGGAACTGGTTGCTGTTTCTGGAACAGGATTTTCAATCTGTAGGGGCTACGCCCCGCGCCTGGCACGTCTTCATCCGCCGGTTGCGTGATTTGCGCCACTCTTATCAACGTCAGCTCCACCAACAGACGCTTGTTAGAGCTCTGCCGATAGTTCACGTCACATTCGTTCAATATCCGCAATGCTTTATAGAGGAAGGGAGTGGGGGCATTCTTGGCTTGCTCGGCATACTTCCGCCTCCTCTCTTGGCTCACTTCCAGCAGGGGCAAGGTTTGTTCGTCTTTCGCCATCATCACGTTGCGCACGTGGGCAGCCAACCCCTGCATCAGCAACGAGCCGTTGAACCCCTTCCCCAGCAACTGGTCCAGCAATACCATCATACCGCTTACTTTGTTCTCTAACGCCATGTCCACCAAACGGAAGTAATTGTCGGCATCGGGCACGTTAAGGTCTTCTGTCACCTTGGCATAAGTAATGTCTCCCTGACAGAAACTGGCCACTTGGTCAAAGATGGACAAAGCGTCACGCATACCGCCGTCCGCTTTCTCCGCGATTACGGCCAAAGCTTCATCCTCGTAGTGTATACCTTCCTTATCTGCCACCATCTTCAAGTGGTTGACCGTGTCAGCCACGGTCATTCTCTCAAAGTCATATATCTGGCAACGGCTCAAGATGGTGGGCAATATCTTGTGCTTCTCCGTGGTGGCCAGGATGAACACCACGTGGGCAGGGGGTTCCTCCAGGGTTTTCAGGAAAGCGTTGAAGGCCGCGGTGGAAAGCATGTGCACCTCGTCTATGATAAACACCTTGTATTTTCCCACCTGCGGAGGGATGCGGGTCTGCTCCATCAAAGCCTTGATGTTCTCCACGGAATTGTTGCTGGCCGCGTCCAATTCGAAGATATTGTAGCTGCGCTGCTCGTTGAAAGCCTTGCAACTCTCACACTCATTGCAAGCCTCACCGTCTTCTCTTGGGCACTCGCAATTGATGGCTTTCGCGAAAATGCGGGCGCAAGTAGTCTTGCCCACCCCTCTAGGGCCGCAAAACAAATAAGCGTGTGCCAGCTTTCCGCTCCTCACGGCGTTCTTCAGCGTAGTGGTAAGCGCTTCCTGCCCCACCACAGAGTCGAACGACATCGGACGGTACTTCCGGGCCGATACGATATATTCTTCCATAATTTCCTATAAGTTTTGCGCGAAGATAAGAAAAAAATGCTATCTTTGCAACCAAATACCAATATTTAATTATGGCGACACGCATCCGGATGGTTTGGAATTTCCTGGCCCACTACAAGTATCTCATCACGATAGTAGGGGGCTTCTTGATTATTGGAGTGCTAGACGAGAACAGCTTCCGCCAGATGATGATCTACGAGATGGAAATAGCTGAGCTGGAAAAGGAGATAGCCACCTACCAAGCGCAATACGAGGCCGACAACAAGTTGCTGCGAGAGTTGCGCCACAACCCCAAAACCATAGAGAGAATTGCCAGGGAACGTTACTTCATGAAGCATGACGATGAGGACATCTTCGTGTTAAGCACCGACCTGCCTGCCGCCGAATAATCCAAAGACATGAAAGAACTGAGCAAGACGCAATTTGCCATATTCGCCATGGGAGGCATTCTCATGGCCGTGGGAGCGGGCTGCATGGCCATAGGCTTTATGGTGCCCAAGCTGGTGGGCGTTACCTCCTGGCTGTTTCTGCTAGGCACGGTGCTGTTCTCCGTGACACAAGCCACCCAAGTCTATGAAGGCAACAATCTCACCATCCGCCGATTGAAGAACATACAATACTTCGCCGACCTCTGCTTCATTCTCTCGGGCATCTCCATGGTGGACACGGTGCATGGCCTTTTCATCGACCTTTTTGACAACCGGGTGGCCTATCTCACCTATGTCTACAACAAGTGGGTGGTCTTCCTGCTCATCGCCGCCATCCTGGAGCTTTACACCGTACACCGCATCTCCCACGAGCTGAAGAAGGAAGACTAAGAGATCTCGACCCTCACGCCCTTTCGCTTAAGCGCATTCGAGACGCGCTTAAGCGTGCATATCATGTTTTGCGTCCAGCGGGAGACCTTTCCCGGTTCTATGGGAATGGGGGGGGCACATGCAGCTGTTCCTTATCACACATTATATTTCTTGAAATTCTCTGCCTGCTCCAATATCTCCTTGAACACCTCGTCATTCGTCACAGGGGGATAGCCATATTCTGCCAGAACCAAAATCAAATCCATTTTCAGTTCCGCCTTTATATCGTCACGGGTAGACCAATCCGTATATTTGGATTTATCCGCCACAATCTTCTTTATTTCGGCTGCAAGCACCAGCAATTTATCTTCAGGATACTCAAATCCGAACTGTTTGGCTATTGCTTTCAGTATGTCATAAAAGGCCTTTTCTTCATAACTTATGCCGAGACCTTTATACGAAGATTTTTCCTTGTTAATCTCTTTCAATAGCATAGCCATCTGGTTGGCGACTTCCGTCACCACTTCATCGGCAAACACAGCACTGTCGCGCCTGTCATTATATTTATCGACAAGATCATTAAGCCTTTTTGAGAAGTCTACGCCCTGCATCTTGTTCACTTTCTTAAATTCGGTAATAACCATGCGCAACAGCCTTTCCATAAGTTTCACTTTGGTGTTGGGCATTTGCATCTTGGCCAGCCTTTCCATATATTCCTCGCTCAGCACATCAAGATTTTCCTTATCATTGCCTATGCGGATTATCTCTTCCACGCCTTCCGACTGTATTGCGTCTTCTATCATTGCCCTGACCCTTCTGTTCATTTGTGAGGCATCAGGAGCCTCGCCCTTTGTCAGTTTGTATATGACAGCCCGCACGCCGGTAAAGTAATGTATGTCTTCCCTGTCCGAGAAATTTATTTCCTCGCTGTTGCTACATAAGTTGAAAGCGGATTTCAGTTTCTTAGTATGCCCCATAAACAGATTTTCCTGTTCTTTGGTGCGTTGCATGAATTCAGCTCCACGGTTAAGACATTCCAACTGTTCCAACGGACTGCCGCTTGTGAATTTCGAATAGTCAAAGCCGTTGAACACACGTCTTATGATGTCGAGCTCGTCTTTTACCATGACGATTGACTTTTCAAGGCTTTCAACCGAATCAGAGTCTGTTTCGCCTTGTGCGTACTGCTTCAAGGCTATATTCATATTGTTCTTTATTCCGATATAGTCAACAATCAGTCCCTTGTCCTTTCCCGGATACACTCTGTTTACGCGTGAAATGGTCTGTATGAGCGTATGCTGTTGCAGCGGTTTGTCAATATACATTGTGTCAAGACAAGGTACGTCGAAACCTGTAATCCACATATCTACCACGATGGCTATCTTGAAGTTTGATTTCGGATTCTTGAATGCTTCCGCGAAGTTCCTTCTGTCGTCGTCCGTTCCCAACAGATTATACAAGTCTGGTTCATCGTCTTTGGTGCGTGTCATTATAAGCTTCATCCGCTCTATCGGCCGTTCCTTATTGCCATATATAGCCATTGGTTCGGCAGCCATGGCATAGTCTTTCTTTTCTTCTTCCGGCAGCTTTACCCATTCAGGTCTTAGAGCCGCGATTTTCTTATAAAGACTATACGCTATTGTGCGGTTAGAGCATACGAACATAGCCTTACCCACTACGGTGCTGCCTTCTTCAACGCGTTTCTCATAATGCGCGATGAAGTCCTCTGCCACGGCCTGCAAGCGGTCTGAATCGCCAAGTATGCTTTCCATCTTGGTTACGGCTTTCTTGCTTTCCTCTATCTGATGCTCGTTGCTGCCTTCCTCTGCACATTGCTTGTAGTATTCTTCTATTTCGTTCAGTTTCGCACTGTCGAGCAATACTTTTGCCGCGCGTCCTTCATACACTATACGCCTTGTTATGTCGTCTGCCACCGATTCTGTCATAGTATAGGCGTCGACAACTTTCCCGAACACGTCGATAGTAGCGTCTATCGGTGTACCTGTAAAGCCTACGTATGTGGCGTTTGGCAGTGAGTCGCGCAGATATTTGGCAAAGCCGTAGCTTCTCTTCAGTCCGCGTTCGGTCTGCTTTATGTTCTGTTGTAGATTTGTCTGCGAACGGTGTGCTTCATCGGATATGCAAATAATGTTTGCCCTGTCTGACAGCAGCTTGGTGTCTTCGGTAAATTTATGAATTGTTGTAAGAAACACTCCGCCGCTTGTACGTCCTGCAAGATACTCACGCAACTTGGCGCGACTCTCCACTTCAACCACACAGTCGTCGCCGATGAATGTCTTCGCCTTGGCAAACTGTTCTGATAGTTGTACGTCAAGGTCAGTGCGGTCGGTTATAAGCACTATGGTAGGACTGGCAAAAGCCTTGCTGCGCATAAGCATACGGGTAAGAAAGAGCATCGTAAAGCTCTTTCCGCAGCCTGTCGCGCCGAAGTATGTACCGCCCTTTCCGTCGCCGCCTTCATGCAGGCGCGAGTGTTTAAGGATATTGTCAAACAGCTTATGCGTAGCAAAAAACTGCGGATAGCGGCATATTATCTTGCTCTCCTTCTTCGACGAGTCGGGCATGTATATAAAATCTTTCAGTATGCTCAGCAAGCGTTTCTTGCCGAACATGCCTTTCACCATTGTTATCAGCGAGTTTATGCCGTCGTCGGGCTTGTCCTCGCTGTTCACCTTACGCCATGAGTAAAAGAATTCGTAAGGCGTAAACAGCGAGCCGTATTTGTTGTTCACGCCGTCGCTTATTACTACGAAGGCGTTATATTTGAACAGCTCGGGAATGTCGCGGCGGTATCTTACAGTCAGCTGTCTGTAAGCGTCCATGATAGTTGTGTCTTCCTTAACGGCGCTTTTAAATTCGAGCACAACTACTGGCAGGCCGTTTACATAGACTATGCCGTCAGGAATACGCTTTACGTCGCCTTGTATTTCGAGCTGGTTCACTATGCGGAACGTGTTGCTGCTCTCGTTCTCAAAGTCTATTGGCTCGATAAACAGGTCCGGCTGTGTCTTGTCCTCACGCTTCAACGAAAAGCCCTCAGTCATAAGGCGGTAGGTGTTCACATTCTTGTCGTACAGCAAAAACCCGTTTGCAGCCGTAAGCTTTGCTGTCACGCTTTCCACCTCAAGCTCCGTTATCCCGTCTTTCGCATAGCGGCTTCGCAGATATGCACGCAGGTCTTCACGAAGAATAACATCGCTCGCTTCTTTGTTTATTTCTTCGCCATTGGTATATATGTAGCCCTCTTGCTGAAACAACTCCATAATGGACATTTCAAGGGCGTGTTCGTTGAAGTGTGACATATTACAAATTACTTAATTTATTTATTTCGTTAAGAATCGGACGAAAATTCTCCCAACTATCTTTACTTATATTAATAAATCCATTTACAACTGCATTTGCAAAATCATCTTTTTTTGCTAATATGTTTTTATCGTTTTCATCATAAACAGCTTGCCCTCCATTGTTTTCTAATATTTTATCCTTACCTTTTCCATCGGGCTTACTCAGCGTAAGATTTTTACATTCATTATGCACCATTGACGGTCTTGTAAATTCTGTACCCAAAAATAGTCTGTGTCCTTCTGTGCCAACAGGAGATTTTATTTCATCATCTGAAAATAAATATTCTATTGAAATTTTTTCTTGTCCATTACGTTTCCTATTTTCGGGTGTTGGTATACAGAAACCATATACTTTATTTCCATAATCTTTATATTTTTGTTCACTTTCGTCCATTTTCTTTACAGTAGACTCTATATCTCTATCGAAAATTCCAATTATAGGATGAGCATTTTTTACTTTACTCAACTGTTCCAACATCTTTTGTAGATTGGAATCTCCATCTGGCTGTTGATCTGGTTCTATTGTTTCAAACTCAACATCTAATCCAAGTTCCTGTTTTGCTTTTAGAATAAATTTAATGTCTGTCTTACCTTCAGTTATAACTAAAGGTTTTTTGATCTCTTTTATTACATCTTCTAATTTATGATAGTTATCTGCAAATCTCTGATTTTCATTTACCATTAATTCATAGACTTCTTTATATAATTCATTATTTGTTGGAGAACAAGTAATACCATTATTGTCCAAGTCTATTATTTGGGAACGTTCTACCATAGTATCAGCAAGCCCCATATTTAAGAATGGAGAGTGAGAACTAACGACAAACTGAATATTAGGGAATAATTCTAATAGCTTTGGCAAAATATCTTTTTGTAACGTAATATGAAGATGCTTATCAACTTCATCTATTAGAACTATCCCATTTATATTATTTAATTGTATATTGTTATGGTTGTTATCAGCTTGGCGTAAAATCTCACCAAATATAGAGATCAACGATAATTCACCTGCTGATAAATTAAATATTGATGGGCATATGCATCTTGAATTATTTTTTGTTATATCATTCATAATAGCAATTCTAGTTGAACCACTATTTCTTCTACCTATGCCTAATCTTACTATTCCTTCATAATGTTTCGAAGATAATGCGCTTGATACAATTTTATTAAGATTATCCCATACACATGTTTTTTCTGCAGAATGGATAGCTATTGGAAACAATTTGTCGTCCTTCTTAATAAATTGTGTTTCTTCATTTAATTTCATATCAAGCAATACATCCAAAAACCAATTAACTAATATTGGCAAATCTGAAACAACTTCTATCTGATTTTCGAGATAACCTTCAAACTTACTCTTTATTGCATAATCCAACTTAATATTATATGGGTCATTAAGATAACTCGGTGTTTCATATCTATATGAAGGAAAATATGTTAATACTGAATTAGAAAATATATCCTTTATTTTCTTTTTATCATTCAATGACCAATACTTGACATCATGGGAATTGGAGAGTGTATTACGAATTTTAGCAAACTCAATTCTGGAATCTATAGTTATTGCTGAATTATATTGTTCTTCCGTACATTTATTGCGAATATCAACATAATCTATATGCTCACCATTGTATTCAAACCGCAAATACACATAGGAAGGATTTTCAGGATTAAGATTATACAATGAAGAAGATATTCGATAATATTTATTTTCTCGGCCTTCAAATTCATTATGAAATACATCTCTCGCCAACTCATAAAAGGCATCTGTTATGTGGGAAAGGATTGTAGTTTTCCCATTCCCATTAATTGCGGACAAAACATTTATGCCCTTTTCTTTGAAATCTAGCACCAAATGCTCAAATGGTGCACGATTAATAAATATTGCTTTTACTAAACTAAATGACATAATTTTATTGTTTATATTTCCCCATCTTCACTAAAAGCAAAGACTGTAATTTATGTAAATATAAGTTTCCCGTTTTCTTAAGTTTACACTGATGAAAGATATGGGATGATTGCTGTTCAAACAAACTCAAAGTATATTCATTGGGTATCAGTACATCCATTCCTTTCAAATCCGTTTGAGTAATCAAACTTTGCACTCCACCCTTAACTATTTCATTGTAATCAATTGACCGCAAAATTTGATAGCAATATTCATAATATTGGGATTTGATTATAAGAACATTATCGGCACAAAACACCTTACCGTTATAACGATTAACGACTCCTAATGTACCAACGCGCCCAATGGTTATGAAACTCATGTCTTGATTATAAATTTGCGAATAACCAATTATTCCTGATGCACCTGCAATTGGCCATAGATAAGTTTCTGTTTGCTGTACAGATTTATTCTTACATGTTTTACCACTATTAACTTCTGCAATTTCTTCAAGCGTTCCCATTCTCCATCCTTCAGGCAAATTATTTTTGTCGATTCCGTCAACAAACATTTTGCGGTAAATGGTTTGGGCTGTTTCTTCCAATTTTACGATTAGCTGTTCATTGAGTTTTATACGTTGCTGAATAGCATTGTATTCTGCAACTATTTTTCGTTGTTGGTCAATCGGTGGCAATATAATCTGCGTTTCACACAATTCATTCCAATTATAACCGCCTCTAACTGACGCATCAGACTTAAAATCTGCATATCTATCAAATTCGTTTCTTCTAAACCACATCATTAAATATCTTGCGTCCAAAATATTTTCATCAATACTCTTAAATGTGGTATAAGCAGGCGAAACTATTATTGGCAAATTGTCTGAATTTAATGCAATAGGAACTTTATGGACTCGAATAACAGACATTGGATCGAAAGCAAAAACATTTTTATCAACTACTTTATATTTGCTTAAATCTACCCCAACAATATTTGAAGTTGAAGGACGAAATTGTTTTGTCATACTAAGCCCTAATAGCTTCGTTACCTTCAAGTTTCGATTCCTCACATCCACTTCGCGGATATAATCGCCCAAGCGTTTGTAGTTTGTCTTACTCATAATTGTTCTTGTTTATCAGGTTTACAACTACTTTCACCATCACGTCCTTTTCTTCCGTGCGGCTTTCGGCTATCATCAGCGTAAGGGCAACAAGAGTGTTGTCGGCAATGCGCTTCGTGCCGTCAGGATTATAGAGAATGCCGTTACCTGCCATAAACCATAAGAAGAGAGTTGCGGCAATGCGCTTGTTGCCGTCGCTGAACGAATGATTCTTTGTTACGAGGTAAAGCAACATGGCGGCCTTTTCTTCTACTGACGGATAAAGATCTTGCCCGTCGAAAGTCTGATATATTTGTCCGATGGAACTTTTAAAAGAATCGTCTTTCTCAAGGGCGAACCACTGGCTGCCGCCAAACTTGGCCTTCAGTTTTTCGATAGCTTGCATGGCTCCTTCGTAGGTAGCACGGAACTTGGCTTCGTTGGTGGTCTGCTCCACAGCCAGTTGCTGGTAATCGTACTTGTCCAAAGTATCAAGAGCATAAGCATAGTCGGAAACCACTTCCACCAGATTGAGCGCATCATCGGAAGTCAATGCCTCCTGTGCCTTGACCGTCCTGCCCAAGACGGAAACCAATTGCTTCAGCTCCGTATAGCGTTGTTCTGTCAGAGCTTTATTGACGGCATAGCCTTTTATCAAATATTCTTTCAGCACCCTATTGGCCCATCGGCGAAAGTCCACACCTTTTTTTGATTTGACCCGATAACCAACAGAAATGATGACATCCAGGTTATAGAAACGTACCTCATGTGTCTGGCTTTTACCTTCTATCGCACCATGTTCCGTGGTTGTCGCAAAATTTGCGACAACCACTTCGCCAGCAAGTTCTTCTTTTATGGCATTGGCTATATGCTTACGGATTGTTTTTGAATCGCGCCCAAACAGTTCGGCTATCTGATAGGCATTCAGCCATACCGTATCTTGGTCTATTCTGACCTCAAGCTGTGTTTCTCCGTCTTCTGAACGATAGATCATTATTTTATCATTCAAGTCCATACCCTAACTCTCTAAACAGGTTCAACAACTCCTTTCTGCTTTCCTCCTCCTGTTTCAGCAAATCTTTCATTTCAGCCTGCAGTTCTTTCATCTTGGAACCAAAATCTACGCCTTCGTCACGGCTCTTGAACTCAATGTATTTGCTGGGTACGAGCGACCAACCTTTAGCCTCAATCTCCTCGAGCGTTGCCGAATAGCAATATTCAGGCACATTCTTATAGGTCTGCTCATAACCTTCGCGCTGCCAGTTGTGGAAGTTGTCGGCTATCTGCGCTATCTGTTCTTTTGAGAACTGGATGTATTTCTTCTCGAACGGCTCACCCCACTGGCGCAGGTCAATAAACAGCACTTCATTCTCGCGATTACGGTATTTCACCAGTTCACCATTCTGTTCCACTGTGCGAGCTTTCCGGTTGCCTGCCAATATCCACAACGTTACGCTGATATCGGTAGAATAAAACATGTTGCGCGGAAGAATAACGATGGCTTCTATCAAGTGATTCTTCAGCAACTGTCGGCGGATGTTCAGTTCCGTGCCATCACCGCTCAATGCGCCGTTGGCAAGCAGGAAACCTGCCATACCATTAGCAGACAGTTTGGACACGATGTTCAGAATCCATCCGTAGTTGGCATTGCTTGTGGGCGGTACTTCATATCCCTGCCAGCGCGGGTCGTTGGTCAATTCATTTTCTGCTCGCCAAGACTTTTGGTTGAAAGGCGGATTTGCCATGATGAAGTCAGCTTTCAAGTCTTTATGTTGATCGTCATGGAAAGTATCGGCGGCTTTTTCACCCAAATTGCAGGCAATACCCCGAATAGCCAGATTCATCTTTGCCAGCTTATACGTGGTGTTGGTATATTCCTGACCATAGACAGAGATATCCTTTTTGCTGCCGTGGTGAGCCTCGATAAACTTCATGCTCTGCACAAACATGCCGCCTGAACCGCAGCAGGGGTCGTAAATCTTGCCGCGATAAGGCTCTATCATTTCGGCAATAAGGTTTACAATGGTCTTCGGCGTGTAATACTCGCCCTTACCCTTTCCTTCGGCTATGGCAAACTTGGCAAGGAAATATTCATATACACGGCCTATCAGGTCGTTTTCAGGATCTTTCAGAGTGTCAATGTCATTTATCACATCGAGCAGCGCAGCCAGCTTGTTGCGGTCGAGTCCCAGCCCTGAATAATAATTACTGGGCAGTGCGCCGCGCAGTGTGGGGTTGTCTTTCTCTACGGTCGCCAGCGCCTTGTCAATCTTGATGGCTATGTCGTTCTGTTTTGCATTCTCCATCAAGTAATCCCAACGACTAATTTCATTCAAATAAAAGACATTCTTGGCATTATAGAATACAGGCTGATCCACAAACGCTTCCTTATGGTCGGCTATCAGCTCGTCGCGCCGTTCCACAAAGCGATCGTAGGCGTATTTCAAAAATATCAGGCTCAACACTACGTGTTTGTATTCCGAAGGCTCAACCGACCCACGCAACTTGTTGGCAGACTCCCAAAGGTTTTCCTCTATGCTTTTTTCTTTCTGTTGTTTCTTTACCATGATGTTATTCTTCTATTCCGTTGTTAAATGCAAAATTAATGATTTTACACGATAAAAAGGCGTGGGAGTCCTCCTTTAATATAATATAACAGACGCGGGATTGCCGCAAGCGACTTACAGTCAAATTCCGCCTCCGCGCGTTCACCTGAAGGGAAAGGCCGGGAACATAGCTCCAAAAACGCTTTTAGCATGGACAGTAACTTGTTTCATATAACTACAAAATCCATTCCACGTCGTGAAATACGTATTCCACGACGTGGAATGAGGTTGGGAACTAACCTTGCGGGGCTTTTCTCCTGGCTAAAAGAGATTTATAACCTATGAGGAAGGAAATCATCCGCCCAGCACGCGCGATTTACGCGCACATTCCACAAACTTTCGGGAAAGATACGCGTAATTGGAAAAAAATGTGTAAGTTTGCAGCGGTTAACATTAAAGACTCATGCAATGACATACACTATCGAAAAAGTGACCACGCTCATTGGCGCGCGACGCTATGGCGACAGCGAGGGCAACATAGGCTTCCTGCTCACCGACAGCCGCTCGCTGTGTTTCCCCGAGGAGACTTTGTTTTTCGCCCTGCAGTCGGAACGCAACGACGGGCACAACTACATTCCCGAGCTTTACAGAAGAGGCGTGAGGAACTTCGTGGTTTCCCACGTGCCCAAGGGCTACGCCTCCGACTATCCTGGGGCCAACTTCCTGAAAGTCATCAGCACGCTGGAAGCCTTGCAAAGACTGGCGGAGCGACACCGCGACGAGTTTGACATCCCCATCGTGGGCATCACGGGCTCCAACGGCAAGACCATGGTCAAGGAGTGGCTCTACCAATTGCTCAGCCCAGGGCAATGCGTGACCCGCTCTCCCCGCAGCTACAATTCCCAGATAGGCGTGCCTCTCTCGGTGTGGTTGCTGAACGAGCAGACCCAATTGGGTATCTTCGAGGCGGGCATCAGCCAACCCGGAGAGATGCTGGCCTTGAGAGACATCATGCAGCCCACTATCGCCGTGCTCACCAACCTGGGCGCCGCGCACCAGGAGAACTTCCCCTCCGTGGAAGCCAAGTGCAAGGAGAAGCTCACCTTGTTCCATGACGCGGAGGTGATGGTATACCGCAAGGACAACGAGCTGGTGAGCCGCATGGTGGACGAAGGGCGCTACGCGGGCGAGAAGCTCTGCTGGTCTACCGAGGACCGGGGAGTGCCTTTCTACGTGGAAGCGATAGAGAAAGAAGGCAACGCCACCCATGTCTCTTATATATATAAAGGAGAAGCGGGCGAATACACCTTGCCTTTCATCGATGACGCCTCCGTGGCCAACTCCATCACCTGCGCCGTGGTGGCCAGGAAGCTGGGGCTCTCGGCGAAAAGCCTCAACGAACGCATGCGGGCACTGGAGCCCGTGGCCATGAGGCTGGAGGTGAAGGAGGGGCAGCACGGCTGCACGCTCATCAACGACAGCTACAACTCCGACATCAACTCGCTGGACATAGCCCTCGACTTCATGAACCGCCGCCCAGACCACCAAGGACGCAGGCGCACACTCATATTAAGCGACATCTTCCAGAGCGGGCTCTCGCCCGAGGAGCTTTACGACGAGGTGTCAAGCCTGGCTCGCAAACGGGGCGTGGTGAAGTTTATCGGCATTGGCCCTGTGCTCTGCGCCAACAGGGAACACATACAGCTCTCCGAGAAATATTTCTTCCAGACCGTGGAGGACTTCATACACAGCGAGGTGTTTCGCGGGCTGAGAGACGAGGTGGTATTGCTGAAAGGCGCGAGGCCATTCGGATTTGACCAGCTGACAGAACTGCTGGTCAAGAAAGTGCACGAGACCACGCTGGAGGTAAACCTCAACGCCGTGGTGGGCAACCTGAACTACTATCGCTCCTTCATGAAGCCCACCACCAAGCTGGTGTGCATGATCAAAGCCGATGGCTATGGAGCGGGAGCCGTGGAGATAGCCAAGACTCTGCAAGACCACCGCGTGGACTACCTGGCCGTGGCCGTGGCCGACGAGGGAGTGGCCTTGAGAAAGAGCGGCATCACCTCGAGCATCATGATCATGAACCCTGAGATGAGCGCCTTCAAGACCATGTTCGACTACGACCTGGAACCGGAAATCTATTCATTCAGGTTGCTGGACGCACTCGTCAACGCCGCCCGCAAGGAAGGCATCACTGGCTATCCCGTGCACATCAAGCTGGACACGGGCATGCACCGGTTGGGCTTCCATCCCGTGGACGACATGGACAAGCTGATAGACAAGCTGAAACATCAAAACGCCATTATCCCCCGCTCGGTGTTCAGCCATTTCGTGGGGTCAGACGCTGACAGCTTCGACAGCTTCAGCGCCCAACAGTTTGAGCTGTTTGACATTGGAAGCAAGAAGTTGCAATCTGCTTTCGACCACAAGATATTGCGCCACATAGACAACTCCGCGGGCATAGAGCACTTCCCCGAGAGGCAACTCGACATGTGCCGGCTAGGGTTGGGCCTCTATGGAGTCAACCCCAGGGACAACTCCATTATCCACAACGTGTGCACGCTGAAGACCACCATCCTGCAGATGCGTCACGTACCGAAAGAAGACACCGTGGGCTACTCGCGCAAAGGCGTGTTGAAACGTGACAGCGTGATAGCCGCCATACCCATCGGCTATGCCGACGGACTCAACAGACACCTGGGCAACGGCCACTGCCACTGCCTGGTAAACGGGAAAGAAGCGCCCTATGTGGGCAACATCTGCATGGACGTGACCATGATAGACGTGACAGGCATCGACTGCCAGGAGGGAGACTCCGTGGAAATATTTGGCGACCACCTGCCCGTCACGGTGCTGAGCGACGCGCTGGACACCATCCCCTACGAGGTGCTGACAGGCATCTCCAACCGAGTGAAGCGCGTGTATTTCCAAGATTAACACTTCTTTTCACGCTTAAAGCCCCATAGAATGAAAAATTATTCGTATATTCGCGATTGACTATATTGAACAAACAAATCAAAGCGTTTTATGGAACAATTTTTCAGCTATATTATTAGCTTTGGGGCCAGCGTGATGATGCCTATACTCTTTACTGTCATAGGGCTGTGTATAGGCATGCGTTTCGGCAAGGCACTCAAGTCCGGCCTCTTCGTGGGAGTGGGTTTCGTGGGCCTGGGCGTAGTGACAGCCCTGCTCACCACCAATTTCGACACGCCCCTGAACGCCATCTCCAGCTTCTACGACCTACAGCTGAAGGTGTTTGACATGGGCTGGCCCGCAGCGGCCGCCGTAGCCTATAACACGGCGGTAGGCGCGTTGATCATTCCCGTTTGCCTGGGTGTCAACCTGCTGATGCTCTTCACCAAGACCACCCGCACGGTGAACATAGACCTATGGAACTACTGGCACTTCGCCTTCATCGGGGCCGTGGTCTACTTCGTGATGGGGCAAAGCCTGGCCTGGGGCTATTTCGCCGCCATCGTCTGCTATATCATCACCTTGGTATGCGCCGACCTCACGGCCGAGAAGTTCCAGGGCTATTACCAACTGGAGGGCATCTCCATCCCCCAGCCTTTCTGCCAGAGCTTCATGCCCTTGGCCATCGTCCTCAACAAGGCACTGGACAAGATACCGGGCTTCAGCAAACTGGACATAGACGCTGACGGACTGAAAAAGAAATTCGGAGAGCTGGGAGACCCCTTGGTGCTGGGTGTCATCGTGGGTGCGCTCATCGCCCTGTTCGGACAAGCAAGCCACATCACCAACTTCGCCAGCTACGTGGAGGAGTTACGCCTTCAAGACCCTGCCACCACCAGCACAGACGCGGTGATGAACATCGTGAAATCCGTCTTGTCGCTGGGTATCATCATGGGAGCTGTAATGGAACTGATACCCCGCATCACCAAGCTGTTCATCGACGGACTGATGCCTATCTCCGACAAGACAAAGGAATTGGTGAACCGCAAGTTCCAAGGCAAGAAGGTATACATCGGCATGAGTCCCGCCCTCGTGATAGGCCATCCCACCACGCTGGTGGTCTCCCTCTTCCTGATACCCACCATCCTGGCCGTGGCCGTTTTCCTGCCGGGCAACCAGTTTCTGCCATTGGCATCGCTGGCGGGCATGTTCTACGTGTTCCCCATCGTGCTGCCCTATACCAAGGGAAACGTGGTGAAAACCTTTATAGCAGGCCTCTTGATGCTTGTCATCGGCCTCTATTTCGTGACTGATATGGCTCCAGACTTCACCATGGCCGCCCACTCCGTCTACGAGATGACGCAAGACAGTGCCGCCCACATTCCCGAAGGATTCTCAGCAGGAGCCTTGGACTTCGCCAGCAGCCTCTTCGGATGGAGCATCTATAAGCTCACCTGCTACGTAAAATATGTCGGTCCCGCCCTGCTGGTGCTCCTCACCCTGGGGCTTATGCTTTTTAACAGGCGCCGCATACTGCATGAGGAAAAAGAGGCAAGGCAATCCTTGAAACCATAAACCAAAAAAACAATATTATGAGAAAATCACTTTTGACCATCGCGTTCTGCCTCGTAGCAGGAATGGGCTTCGCGCAAAACGCCTATACGCACTACGAGGTGAGACAAACCCATCACCCCGATGACTTCAAGCACTACGACACCGAGCGCATCCGAAAGGAGTTCGCCGTAGAAAAGGTGTTCGCTCCTGGGGAAGTGAACTGGGTATACTCCCTTTATGACCGCTTCCTGCTGGGAGGCGCACAACCCATGGACACCCCTTTGGAACTGGCTTCCATCGCCCCGTTAGACACCGAACACTTGCTGGACAACCGAGAGCTGGGCATCATCAACATAGGCGGTGACGGCACCGTAACCGTAGGCGACAAGAGTTACGACCTCTCTTTCCAGGAAGCGCTCTACGTGGGCAGGGGTGACGCGAAGATTACCGTCTCCAGCAAAGACCCCGCCAATCCCGCCAAGTTCTACCTGAACAGCGCATGTGCCCACACTTCCTATCCCACGAAAAAAGTCACCCTCAAGGAAGCCAACAACATCAAGGCGGGAAGCCTGGAGGGCAGCAACGACCGCGTGATACACCAGGTCATCATCAACGGCGTGGCTGGCGTACGTACCTGCCAATTGCAAATGGGCATCACCGAGCTGAAGACAGGTAGCGTCTGGAACACCATGCCCGCCCATACCCACTTACGCCGCATGGAGGCCTACCTCTACTTCAACGTGCCACAAGGCCAAAAGATACTCCACATGATGGGTGAGCCACAAGAGACACGCCCCGTATGGCTCAACAACGAACAGGCCGTTATCTCCCCCAACTGGAGCATCCACTGCGCCGCGGGCACCAGCAACTACACCTTCATATGGGGCATGGCGGGAGAAAACCTTATCTACAACGACATGCAGACCGTTGACATACCTGATTTGAAATAGCGCCACCCCCAACTAATACCTAATAACTTAAAACCTAATAAATGGAATCTATCAAAACCAACAAAATGACCAACTACAGGTGGGTGATTTGCGCCATGCTTTTCTTCGCTACCACCGTGAATTATATGGATCGACAGGTGCTCTCGCTTACCTGGAAAGACTTCATCGCCCCAGAGTTTGAGTGGAACGACAACGACTATGGCACCATCACCGCCTATTTCTCCATCTTCTATGCCATCTTCATGCTTTTCGCGGGCAAGGTGGTAGACTGGATGGGCACCAAGCGAGGTTACCTCTGGGCAATCGGCATCTGGAGCACAGGCGCCGTACTTCACGCCTTCTGCGGCATTGCCACGAGCGGCATCGTGACAGGCCATTGGTTGGTGGGCTTTGAGGGAGCCAAGGAGCATCTGGCAGCCTATGCCAGCACGGCAGCCCATATAGGTCTGGCGGTATCCACGGTCAGCGTGTGGCTCTTCCTCTTCTGCCGCATCATCCTGGCCATGGGCGAGGCGGGAAACTTCCCCGCTGCCATCAAGGTGACGGCGGAATACTTTCCCAAGAAAGACCGCGCCTTCGCCACCTCCATCTTCAACAATGGCGCTTCCGTAGGAGCCTTGATAGCTCCCGTGACCATCCCTATCATGGCTCGCCATTTCGGTTGGGAAATGGCGTTCATTGTCATTGGTGCCTTGGGCTATATATGGATGGGCTTTTGGCTCATACTCTATAAAAAACCAGGCGAGAACAAGCACGTGAACAAAGCGGAGCTGAACTACATCCACCAAGACGAAGACGACCTGGAGCAAGCCGCAAAGGAAGACGAAGGGCCGAAGATAGGCTTCCTGAAATGCTTCACCTACCGCCAGACCTGGGCGTTCATCGTGGGCAAGTTCATGACGGACGGCGTGTGGTGGTTCTTCCTCTTCTGGACTCCCGCCTACGTTTCCGATGTCTATGGCTACACCTCCGATTCCCCCATGGGCATGCTGCTCATCTTCGTGCTCTATCTCATCACGATGCTCTCCGTGGCCGGCGGCTACCTGCCCACCTATTTCGTCAACAAGCTGGGCATGAATCCCTACGCCGGCCGCATGCGCGCCATGTTGATATTCGCCTTCTTCCCCTTGCTGGGCATCTTCGCCCAACCCCTGGGCAGTATCTCTCCCTGGTTGCCCGTTATCTTGATAGGCATACTGGGAGCCGCCCACCAGAGTTGGTCGGCAAACATCTTCTCCACCGTGGGAGACATGTTCCCCAAGTCAGCCATCGCCACCGTGACTGGCATCGGCGGCATGGCAGGCGGCATTGCCTCCTTCCTCATCAACAAATGCTCGGGCATGCTCTTCACCTACTCAGAGCAAGCGGGCTCGGCCTTCACCTTCGCAGGCTTTGAGGGCAAGCCCGCCGGCTACATGATTATCTTCTGCGTGTGTGCCGTGGCCTACCTGGTGGGTTGGGTCATCATGAAGGCTCTGGTGCCCCGCTACTCGCCTATCACCGAGTAATCCGGGTTTCATTTCCTATAACATAACGTGAGTTCGACGGATTCCACTTTATGTGCGCAGCCCTGTTATTGCCAAACTGTAGAGACGCATTCTTGCGTCTCAGCCAGCTGCCAAGTCTTCGCGACAGGCGATTTTATTCGGCAATCTTGCTTGCCGAGACGCAAGAATGCGTCTCTACAAGTTTTCGTCGAACTCACGTTAATACACCCTTCGGGCATGCCCGCTACCAAGCGAGCATGCCCGAAGTTTTTTAGAGGAATTCCCTATACATTATTAATATATACGCGCATGAGGCTCACGGCCATTTATTTATTATTCATGATTTTCGGGGAAAACATGATGTCTGTTCAAAATAAACGCGTAAATTTACGGGCGACCAATGGATACTAACCTTGATAGCGAGAACGTCTGCTATAACGGCATAACCTTCGGGCAAACGTAATTAACGGAACTTTGTAAAAAGACGAGAATGGATTATATATATTATAGAATGTATGTGTGGTACAAGAGAAAAAAGGATTGTGCCAAAATAAATAGTGCATTATTCATAGCTTCTATTAGATTCTTTTTATATTTCCCGTTTATGGGGATTGCAATAAATTTTTTCAATAATGCCAGGAAGGGTTTGACTTTAATACTATATTTGGTATATGCAGTTTCAATACTTACGCATTCATTGATAAAATACACTAGGCAAACTGATTCAATATTAGAAAAGTATAAACATTCAAAATACAATAAGACAATACACAACTATGTGATTTTTAGCATATTGCCTATAAGTGTAATTGGTGGAATCCTTTTTTATATTCTACTTTACAAAACCGTTGTCATCCCATATGCATTAGAAGGAAAATTCTTTTATCTAATTAATCTTTTGTAAGAAGAGTACATATCTAAAATGAGGAACATAATATTAACAATAAATATCTTGAATTTTTATGTTTACCAGTTTGTCACTAAACATAAAAAGATTTCCCCACTTACCCCATAGATATAACATCAGAGAAAATCGTTGGTCTCTTATTTACCATCAACTGTTTATACACATTCAAGAATACAGCAATAAGTTTAAGTCACTTCAAAATGAAGACACCCATATCTGTTGTACTATTTTTCAATTGCGCCCTGCTGTTAAGCTGTATATGGCAACTCATCCGTTTATACAGAAACAGGGGCAAAAGGAACAGGTCATTTTATGTATATGGCATAACTGCGTTAATTGGCCTGTCCCTGGGAGTGGCGAGCTTCTTTCACCAAGAATGCCATGCCTATTGCGCCATAATCCTTGGCCTGCAGCTTTTCATTGACACCCATAAAGAGCAAAAGGAGAAGCCCGTATCAAAATGGAGTTCCGCTTACGCCTCTGTCATTAGCGGCTATGGCTTCGGCATTGTCTGCATCATCTATGGACTAATCAGGATTTACGACATCTTTACAGGCTGTTATCAGTAGACCATGCGAGACACCAATATATAAAAACACATTCCCACCAAATGTTTTTCGTTATTTTGCCGATATCCACCAAATGTTTGGCCAACCATGCCCTCTCTCATGGGTTTCCAAACGCCTAACTAAAGGAGGGGCAGACAATCATGTAGATGAAATTCTTATGCCAAGCCCACGGCATAAGAAGGAATCAATAGGCGGAAAGACACATGCGCTTTCTTGCGTTTAAACGCATTAGAATGCGGTTTAATACGTTATATTACGGCCGCCGAATTGCTCTATAGAGCACTTGCCATGGTTTCTATAGAGCACTTCACCTTATTTCTATAGATTAGTTCACCTCATTTCTATAGATCACTTGAAAAGCCTTCAGTAAGGCATTTTGGGTGTTTTTCAAAACAAGTTATTTCGCCAAGCAATTCAAGTTTTTTTGGTCGGCAAAACAAGTTATTTTGCTGGCGGAAACAAGTTATTTTCCTCACGCATGTATTTGCTGGCGGAAGACAATGCTACCGCTATTGAAAAGCAGTAGTACTGAAACCCCAGTATCAGCTAGCTGAAACTGCAGTACCAATAGTGCTGGTACTGCAGTTTCATTTATACTGGTACAGGAAAGATACTATACTTACCTCCTTCAATAAGCTATATCCGCTCCCCCTTCCTCCCATACTTTCCACTGATTGACACGCGCTATCAGGCGGCGAACAACCCGCTCATATTCCTCGGGATAGACCAATCGCTGCACGAACCACAGCTTCCTATGGCGCACGTACTTGGCATAATAGACGTATCCCGCCATTTCTCCGCCGTCCACATAGACTGCTCCCGAGATGGTAAAACTGTCGTTTCCGAGCCGCTTCCTGGTGGCATGAGAGAGGGCGGCTATGCTGTCCATCCCCTGGGCGAGGGAATAGCCCTGGCGGTTAGGGAGGACAAACGCGGAGAGCTCTATCAGTTCCTCGTTCCAATAGCGGAAGCGAACAGCGGCGGTGTCTTTCATCATGGAATCCGGCACCCGCTCGAAGAAGGAGGGATAAGTAATGGTGTAGCCCCAAAGGCTGTCAGTATAGCTGTCCATGAAGTCGCGCTCTATCGCCTCCGTGAGCACATCCGTCCGCGTCACGTGGCTCTTCCGAGCACACGTAAACACGATGCCCGCCACTATCAAGATGAATATCACGTACACGCTCTTTCTCATAGCCTGTCAACGCATGACACAAGAGCGTGATAAAGCGATAGGGGTCTTTTCCATACTTTGCCGTCTTGGTCTTGGCGGCAAAGTTAGGGCTATTCCGGGGAATGTCCGCTAACAAGGCACTGACATTTGGCTGACATTCCGCGGACAATTCACTGACTGTCGGCAGACTGGAGGGACAGGGCGTAATACCCACCCTTTTCCGCCACGAGCCGCAAGTTGCTGTGCCGCTCCAGGATGGGTTTCAGCCGGCGCACCAGCGTGTAGAGCGTCTCCCTGGCGTTTTCCTTCTTCGGCCACAGGCTGGCGCACAGCCCGTCTACGGATACTCTCTTGTCCTCGCTGGTCATCAGCATGCGCATCAATGAGAGTTGCATGGGAGTGAAATAGATTTCCTCATCGCGCTCTCCATAAAACCGTCCGTCGTCGACGGAGAAAGAAAGATTGCCGAGCGCAAGCACTTGCTTCGCGGGAGCGGCGGGCAACGTCTCGGCTTTCCCCCTGCGCAAATAAACCCAGGAGAACATGGCCCAAAGCATGCTCATGGCCAGCAACGTGGTGGGCAGTGCCTGTTCCGAGAGGCTGAAGATGGTGGCGTTGGAGCAGTTGGGGTAAGCTCGGATGTACAACCGCTCGTTGCCCGTCTTGAAGCTGACCGTATCGCTGCAAAAAGAGAGCTTGCTGGGTTCCTCCGTGCACAGCGCCAGGTAGGAGGTCGCTTTCAGGGAACTAATCCTCAGGTTGGATTTAAACACCCGCAACGTGTCGGCGGTAATCCTTTCGGGCTTGTCCTGCAAAACCGTTTTCACCAACGCCTGGTTTACGTCCGCTATGATTCTTTCTTTCGCGGTGACGAAATTCGTATAGCCCAGAAAAAGAGAGGGCAGCAAGAAAGAGAAAAACACCACAATGGCCACTATCGGTTTCATAAATGTATATATCTAAATATGTGTTCTACAATACACGGATGCCGTCTCTCAATCGGGCATCAGGAAATTGATGACACCTTCCTCTACCTGGATGGTGTAACGCCCCACGGGCGTGGAGATAAGCCTGCCGTCCACTCCCACTGGGGCATAGGGAGCTTCCTCTATGATTACCTCGCGGGTGCGATAGGGATGCACGCTGCGATGGTTGAGGAACTTACCCCGCCAAAACAGGTAGATGCCCTCGAAGAGCTGGGTCATCTTGGGATGATAGACGAGCGAAACGTCCAACAGCCCATTGTAGGGCACGGCATTGGGCGTTTGCCCATAACCCAAGGCGTTGCCCACGCAAAGAGTCATCACCTTGCGGCGTATCACGTCGGTATTGATCTTGACGTGCATCCTATACTCCATGCGCTGGAATATCATGAGAATAAACGAGAAAAGGAACGACAAGGCGCGAGCGCCAAACAAATGGCGCATACGACGGCGCAACCCCATGATGGAGGCTATCAGGCCAATGTTTACGCAGTTGGCGAAATAACGATGGCAATGCTCCCCTTTCTTGTTGGTGTAACGCAAGCAACCAAGGTCTATCTTGCGCACCCGGCGCTTCTGGAGACCTGCCACCAGCGTGTCCCATTCTCCTTCCTTCATGCCCCAGAAGTGGGCGAAGTCATTCATCATGCCATTGGGAATAATGCCCAGCGCGACTTGTTCCCTGGTTTCCTGTCCCGCTTCCATCAAGCAATTGACCGCGTCATTGAGGGCGGAGTCTCCTCCCACCAGCACGATAGTCTTGTAACCATTGTTGATGAGCATCTTCACCAGCCTTTCCACGCTGTCCACGTTTTCGCTCTGCACGTAATCGTAGTCCACGCCATGGGCATCGAGCACCCTTCTTATCTTCGCCCAGCGGTTCTTGTCCCTCCAGCTGTGCTTGGGACAATAGAGTACGCCCCACTTATTCTCATTTACCGCCATAGTCTATCCTTTATTGAGTTTGATAATCGTGTTCACTTTCTCTTCCATGGGCATAGCCGCCTCTATCCAATGTATATGGAAGCCTCGACGCTCCATGCCCCTAAACCAAGTCATCTGCCGCTTGGCGAACTGATGGATGGCTATCTCCAAATCCCGGAACATCTCCTGATAGGTGCGCCGCCCCAAGACATACTCGGTAACGTACTTATATTCCAGCCCGTAATAGAGTATATCCTCCGCGGGTATTCCCCTTTGGAGCAGGCTCTTGACCTCTTCCACCATGCCTTGCTCCAGTCTTTGGCGCAGGCGGCGGGTAATCTTCTCCCGTCGGGCATCCCTGTCTATGGCCACGCCGATAATCAAGGAAGGCACTGGGGGCAATTCTCTTTCCGGCAAAGGATGCTCCAGGTTGTAGGTCTCTATCTCTATGGCGCGGATGGCGCGCTGTGCCGTGTCCACATCGGAACGGTTATGCATGTGGGAGCCAGTCTTCCGCTTCAGTTCTTCCAGCATGGGTGTCAGCTCCTCCAGGCTTTTATTCTCCAGCTGACGGCGAAGCGTCTCGTTTTGCGGAACGGGAGAAAGCTGGTAGCCCTTGAGCACGGACTCTATATAAAGTCCTGTTCCTCCGCAGAGAATGGGCTGTTTTCCCCTGCGCAAGATGTCTTGATAAGCGTCGTGAAAATCTTGTTGATACTGGAAGAGATTATATTTGGTGCCTGGTTCGCGGATGTCTATCAAGTGATAGGGCACCGCATGGCCTTCCACCACGTAATCGACCAAATCCTTGCCCGTACCTATGTCCATGCCGCGATACACCTGCCTGCTGTCGGCACTGATAATCTCCCCGTCCAGGCGATGCGCCAATGCCGCCGCCAGGCTTGTCTTGCCGCTGGCGGTAGGTCCCAATATCGTGATAAGTCGCTGCATAAGCGCGAATATAAGGATTTTACGGGACACTGGCAAGCAAATGGCGTGGAATAACGCGGGCACGACGGCGTAATTTATACTTAAATGCCACCTTTCCCAGGTTTGGAGACGTTCTCTCTCAGCAAGATTGGGGTAATTTACGCGACAGTGCCTCGCCTTTTCCCAAAAGCGAGAAGTCACAGCCGGCAGGAACGGATTTCCCCTTGTAATCTTCATTCAGGCTGCCTGCCACAGCCATCGTTTACGACCCGGTTTTCAAAACAAGTTGTTTTGCGTTGCGAAATAAGTTATTTTGATGAGGAAAATAACTTGTTTTGAGAAGGAAATCAAGTTGTTTTCCTCCGCGAAATAACTTGTTTTGGAAACCGCCAAATTCTTCCTGTCAACCAACGCACCACTACAGCGACAGTCGGGGCACTTTCCCGCCAAGAAACGAACGGCCAATCACGCCGTAGAATGAGCCCCGCCTACCAACAACCCCCGTGGCAGGCGAGGACATATCATATCTTCTTCATCATTTGCCTGCCAGGTTCTTCAACGCCTCCAACAGTTCCTGGTTATCGGAACAGCTCAGGATATATGGCTTACCGGAGAAGAGATTGAGGCAAATAGGTTGCCGTAAACTCCCCGCCAGCACTTTATGCCAACCAAGCGCACGATTCCAGAACACGCCAACATAACCTAAAAAGCCACCACTGGCAAAGACACGCACTGCCGAATACTTCCGTAATAGAGCACAGCTCTTTATGGCGCGGTAGGGAATTGTCACGTTGCCCACCACTTTACGCACGACCAAAGCGTCATCGGTCAATACGATAGATTTGGGAGACTGTAAACCGAAATAAAACGGCACAATCAATATCAACAACGCCAAACCTATATAAAGAGCCATAGAACCAGGCTGAGTGATAGCGGCATATACGCACAACACTAACGCCAGCAACAGGACAGCCAGACAAAACCATGTCACGACACGGGCGGGCTTGTCCCAGTTTACCTTGAATGTTTTCTCATGAGGGATTATCATGGCACTATTGTTGTACGTTCAACCATCCATTAGCATAATAAAGCAAGTTTATACGCAGCAGGTTCTTAAAAGGCGTAAAAGCCACAACACTTGTAAAAAAGAGATTCTCGTTCCTCATAGTTGTAATTTTTAAATAAAACATGAGGCGAAAGTATGAATATCTAGGGCAACTTCCAAATTATTCCAAACTTATTTTTCTCAGGTTGTTGCAACAGAAAATCCTGCGATTCCCCTATAAACACAGGGGAACCGCAGGACTTGCAACTGCAATTTTATATCAAAATCGCAACAAACTTATAAGCCTTTATACTTACTTTTTATCCTAGACTTGATAGAGCGGACAGAACTTGGGCTAATACCCATGACACATTGTACCTCCTCGTCATTCTTACCCATATGCTCTAAAACCATATAAAACTTATAACGAAGGGACAGACAGTCATAGTCTTCCTCCAAACGTTTCACGAAAGACAAATCCACCAATTTAAAATATTCCATAAAATGCTTCATGTCATCCTTGCTCCATGTCACAATTGTGCCTCCTGACATAATATGCCGATAAAGACACCTTCCCTTAGCCAGCATCCTTGATTGACGTTCTTGCAGTTTTAATAATTTGCGTGCATAATGCGCACGCTCTTTTACTTGAGAAATATCCGTCTCTTCGATTCTCTCCTGATAGGTGCGGATGAGCAATTCATCCTCCACCACTTTTCTACTCACTTCATTAAAACGATAACGGCGATAAAGCCACAAGCAAAAGAAAAACATGGCGAATAAAGAAACGCCTATTATGATGCGGAAAAAAATATTGCTCTGCCGCAACCGTTCCATCTCCGCATCAAAACTAAATTGCACTGCTTTAGTATCATTTTCCTTAATTGTATTGTCCAACAGTTTGTGTGCATTATAAAGCAGTTTGAAACTAGAAAATGCTCTTTGATAATCATGCACACCTGCGTATGCATTAACCATATTACTCAATACATATACACTGTCTCTGGTATACCTCGCCAAAGACAAGGCTTTAGCAAACAAGGTGTCGGCTTTTGCGAGCTCACCTCGCTCATGGTATAACTGAGCCAGTAAGGAGCAACCTACGCAAGACATACCCAACTTGTACCCTCGCAATACATACCCCTCCGCCTTTTTCTTATCAATGTCCATATACATCGTGGCCACTTGATTGTAAAAAGCGCCCTTCTCCCGCAAGGGAATATAGTCTATGTAATCCATGCACTTATCCAGATAATGATAAGCGCTATCCCTCTTGCCCTGGAAATCGTATATTTCCGACAAGTACGCATAAGCATAGCCTATTCTGCCAGGGTCCTTCAATTGCACAGAGAGCGCCAATGTCCGCTTGGCATATCGCAAGGCCAGTTCAAGCTCCCCATTCTCCATGTTGTATCCCGCAAGAGCCTCCACTATCTTGTGCCTCGCTTTTACATTCCCACACTTACCTGCCACCACGTCCGCTTGCTTCAGCAAACGGAGAGCCTGTCCGACTTCGCCATTGTCATAGAGTATCATGGCCTGGTAAAACAAGCTCTCGGCCAACAGGGAGTCATTTCCCACTTTCTCGTAATAGGCCACACTGCGCTGTATCAGGTCATCCTTGGCAATGGGAATATAATTGACATAATCCCACCTTGTCTTCACCAAGTAATAAAATGCCTGGCCGGCCTCGTCCAGAGACTTCACGTCCACCCGATCCAGGCAGAGCTTGGCGGAGTCCGGAAGGTTGCTGTCCATATATAAATAGGCGGCTTTCAAGTTTGGATTTTCCTCATGGCAGGAAGTCATGGTAGCCAGAAAGAACAGTAAAGATATGACACCAAGATATTTCATCAACTAAAAGGTATTTGTTTATGGGTCAACACGAGATTGACAACGCAAATATACACAAAAAAAGCCGTCCGGCAAATGCCGGACGGCCTATTTTAAAGTTTTGGGCTTACTATCTATAGATTAGCCGTTTACCTTCTTCATGTGGGCGATGAGCTCGAGCACCTTGTTAGAGTAACCGATCTCATTGTCATACCAAGACACAACCTTTACGAAAGTATCGGTGAGGTAAACACCTGCGTTAGCGTCGAAGATAGAAGTCTTGGTGCAACCCAAGAAGTCAGAAGAAACAACTGCGTCCTCGGTGTAACCCAGAACACCCTTCAACTCACCCTCGGAAGCCTCCTTCATGGCAGCGCAGATAGCCTCCTTGGTAGCGGGCTTAGCCAAGTTTACGGTCAAGTCAACTACAGAAACGTCCAAGGTAGGAACACGCATAGAGATACCAGTCAACTTGCCGTTCAGCTCGGGAATAACCTTGCCTACTGCCTTTGCGGCACCAGTAGAAGAAGGAATGATGTTGCCAGATGCCGCGCGGCCACCACGCCAATCCTTCATAGAAGGACCATCAACGGTCTTCTGGGTAGCGGTGGTAGAGTGAACGGTGGTCATCAAACCGTTAACGATACCGAACTTGTCGTTCAACACCTTAGCGATAGGAGCCAAGCAGTTGGTGGTGCAAGAAGCGTTAGAAACGAACTGAGTACCCTTCTCGTACTTGTCGAAGTTCACGCCGCATACGAACATAGGAGTGTCGTCCTTGGAAGGAGCGGACATCACTACATATTTAGCGCCAGCCTGGATATGAGCCTGAGCCTTCTCCTTGGTCAGGAACAGACCGGTAGACTCCACTACATACTCAGCCTCAACCTCGTTCCACTTCAAATCAGCGGGGTTACGCTCTGCGGTGACACGAATCTTCTGACCGTTAACGATCAACTGGCTGTTCTCAACATCAGCCTCGATAGTGCCATCGAAAGCACCGTGCATAGTGTCATACTTCAGCATGTAAGCCAAGTAATCTACGGGGCAAAGGTCATTGATACCTACTACCTGGATGTCGTCGCGAGTCTGAGCTGCGCGGAAAACGAAACGACCGATACGGCCAAATCCGTTAATACCAATCTTAATCATTTGCTTTATAGTTTTAAAGGTAAATAATTCTCCAACATGCTTGCCCCACGGCGCTGAACATTCAAAATTGGCACCATAAAGGCACTTTTCTTTTTTCCGACCGCAAAGTTACGATTTTTTTTCTATATTTGCACGCTGACAACGTATTAATTTCGTTAAAAAGATTAAAGCCGCCTAAACTTTTACGGCTCTGAAACATGTTGCCCGCAAAGTGATAAGCGCGTATTGCAAAAAGAAACATTCACATTAAAAGCAAACAACAACTATGGGACAATTCGTAAAGGAATTCAAGGAATTCGCGGTGAAAGGAAATGCCGTTGACATGGCTGTCGGCGTTATCATCGGTGGAGCTTTCGGCAAGATTGTCTCCTCTATCGTCAATGACATCATCATGCCTCCTATCGGATGGATCATCGGTGGCGTGAACTTCTCTGACTTAAAGGTCACATTGCCTGCCGTGAAAATACTTGACTCTGGAGAAATGGCTTCCGCCACTATTAATTATGGTATGTTCCTGCAGACCATTATCGACTTCACCATCATCGCCCTCTGCGTCTTCTTGCTGGTGAAGGGCATCAACAAGCTGGGCAGGAAAAAGGCAGAAGAACCTGCCGCTCCCTCCACTCCTCCCGAGCCCAGCAATGAAGAGAAGTTGCTGATGGAGATACGCGACTTGTTGAAGGAAAAGAAGTAAGAAATAAAACATGTCTTTACCGCCCCTAAAAGAGGAACAAGACATAGCTCACGAAAAATGGCGCGCTGCCTAATGGACAGCACGCCATTTTCGTATATGCGGGAATCAATCACTCCCACTCTATCGTCGAAGGCGGCTTGGAGGAAATGTCATAGCAAACGCGGTTGACTCCTCGCACCTTGTTGATAATCTCGTTGCTTACCTTGGCCATGAAATCATAGGGCAAGTGCGCCCAGTCTGCCGTCATGGCATCTTGGCTGGTAACGGCGCGCAGGGCAACGGGATGCTCATAGGTGCGCTCGTCACCCATCACGCCCACGGAACGGATCGTGCTAAGCAAGACGGTGCCCGCCTGCCACACATGGTCGTAAAGCGAAGAGCCATCGGGCATGATGTAATTGTGCATATGCTCAATGTAAATGTCATCGGCATCCTGCAAGATGCGCACTTTCTCACGGGTGATGTCGCCCAATATGCGCACGGCCAAGCCTGGTCCTGGGAAGGGATGGCGCTTGATAAGCCTTTCAGGCATCTGCAACTGGTAGCCCACACGACGCACCTCGTCCTTGAAGAGCCACTTCAGGGGCTCGCAAAGCTTCAGGTGCATCTCCTTGGGCAGTCCGCCCACGTTGTGATGGCTCTTGATGACCATGCCCGTAATGCTGAGACTCTCAATGCGATCGGGATAGATGGTGCCCTGAGCCAGCCACTTGGCATCGGTAATCTTCTTGGCCTCGGCGTTGAACACCTCCACGAAATCACGGCCAATAATCTTGCGTTTCTGCTCTGGGTCGCTCACGCCCTCCAAGTCCTTGAAGAACTTGTCGCTAGCGTCCACGCCTATCACGTTGAGTCCCAATCCTTGGTAAGCCTCCATTACCTTCTGGAACTCGTTCTTGCGCAACATGCCATGGTCTACGAAAATACACGTGAGATTGCTGCCAATAGCCTTGTTGAGCAGGGTGGCGCACACCGATGAGTCAACGCCGCCACTGAGGCCAAGTATCACACGGTCGTTGCCCAGTTGTTCCTTCAACTCGGCCACGGTGCTTTCCACAAACGAAGCCGCGCTCCATTCCTGCTTGCTGCCGCAGATATCTACCACGAAGTTGCGCAACAGCGTGGTGCCTTGCGTGGTATGGAACACCTCCGGGTGGAACTGTACCGCCCACATGGGACAGGTATCACTGGCATAGGCGGCATACTTCACATCGGCCGTGCTGGCTATGACGTGGCAGTCAGCGGGCAGGGTAGTAATGGTGTCGCCATGGCTCATCCACACCTGGGAATCCTGTTCAAAGCCTTTGAAGAGCGGATTGGCATTGTCGAAAGACCGCAAATGGGCACGACCATACTCTCGGGTATTGGTCTTCTCCACCTTACCGCCCAAAGTGTTTGCCATAAACTGAGCGCCATAGCAAATGCCCAACACGGGCAACTTGCCCAGGAACTGCCCCAGGTCTACCTTGAAAGCCTCGGGATCATGCACGGAGTAAGGAGAGCCGCTCAAGATGACTCCTATCACCGAGGGGTCGTTCTTGGGGAACTTGTTGTACGGAAGAATCTCGCAGAATGTATCCAGCTCGCGCACTCGGCGACCTATGAGTTGCGTGGTCTGCGAACCGAAATCGAGAATGATAATCTTCTGTTGCATGTTGTTGATATTTAGGATTGATGTTATACCTTATTATATATAATAGGTGTCGCTAAGACTTTCGGCAAACCTGTCCGCCTCGGACAGAGTGTCCAGTTTCCCCACGTCCATCAAACGCAAGTCTTGACTCACATGAGCGCGAATGTCTGCCTTGTCACACGCTTGGAGATAAAAGTCCATGATGCCGAACTTCTCTGGAAAGTTTTCCATCAAGGGAAGCAAACGGGGAGAGACCACATGAATGCCGGAAAAAGCGTATCGATGGAGAGCGCCTATGTTCAGCGACGGATAGGGGGAACGTATCTCGCCCGTGGCGATATTCGTCCATCCCCTCAACCGGTAGTCTTCATCGAAGAGCAAATAACGTTGTGTTTTCCGCTCGCTCACCAGCAAGGTGGCGTCAAGCTCCCGGGAATGGTCGTAGAAACTCGTCAGGTCTACGTTGCTTAAGATATCCACGTTGTGGAGCAAAACTGGGCTGTCCGCATTGAAGAGCGGGAAGGCCTTGCGCAGTCCGCCTCCCGTGTCAAGCAATTGGGCCGTTTCGTCAGAGATTGCCAAGTCGAGGCCAAAATTGTCGTTTGCCCACAGGAAGTCTATGATTTGTTGGGAGAAGTGGTGCACGTTGACCACCACCCGCTGGAAACCGCAAGCCCTCAACCGCAAAAGCACGTGCTCCAGAAGTGGCCTGCCCGCCACGGGCACCATGGCTTTGGGCATGGTGTCGGTCAATGGCTTGAGCCTGGTGCCCAAGCCCGCGGCGAATATCATGGCTTGCCTCATCTCTTACGGGTTATAGGGTTTCCATGCGCGAAGATAGTCATTTCCCGCGAGATACGCAACCCCCTACCCCTGCTTTTTCCGCATTGGCCGATTGAAATAGGCCATGATGTCGTTGCCGTACTTCCCTTTCACCCGCAACAAGGTAATCAATACCGCGAGCACTATCGCGTTGACGCACGCTTTCCGCCAATGCAGCTCTTCACCGAACAGAAGGGTGATGAGAGCGATAATCATGAAGCACGCCAGTCCACTCTCTATAAACCAGCGGAGCAACTTCAGGGCGATTTTCTTTTTCCTCATACCGCCTCCTCCTCTTTGCTCCATGCCGGCAGCACTTGGTTGATATTTTGCTCGCGGTGGATGACATGCACCTCTATGCCAAACTTGTCATGGATATGCTCGGCCAGGTGTTGCGCGCTGTAGACACTGCGGTGCTGCCCGCCCGTGCAGCCAAAGCTGAACATCAGGCTGGTGAAGCCTCGCTGGATGTAGCGGCGCACGTGATGGTCGGCCAACTTGTAGACACTATCGAGGAACTGCAATATCTCGCCATCGTCTTCCAGAAAGCGGATGACGGGCGCGTCCAGTCCCGTGAGCTTCTTGTAGGGCTCATAACGACCGGGGTTGTGGGTGCTGCGGCAATCAAACACATAGCCACCGCCATTGCCCGAAGGGTCTTCCGGTATGCCCTTGCGGAAGGAAAAACTATAGACCCTTACCACCAACGGACCTTTGCCGTCATACTTGGAATAGGTGGCGGGGCCGTCTTGCGGGTGGGCGGGATAGATGTTCTTTTCGGTGGTCTTATAGCCATCGAAGCGATTGGCGGCCGGTTGCTCTATCAAGGCGAACTGCGGCAGTTCGGTGAGTCGCTTCAGCACTTCCATCAAGTAAGGATAGGGGAATACCTTCTCGCCCATAGCCAACAAATCCCGCAAATTCCTCATGGCGGGGGGGATGCTTTCCAGGAAGTGCCGCTTACGTTCGAAATAGCCTCTAAAGCCATAAGCGCCCAACACCTGCAGCGTGCGGAAGAGCACGAAGAGGCTCAGCCTGTTGACAAAATGGCGCACGGAAGGCACTTCCACGTAATGCTTCAGCGACTGGTAATATTCCCAAACCAGCTCGCGACGCAGCTTGAAGGAATAGTGGGCGGAAGCCTGCCAGAGGAAAGAGGCCAGGTCGTAATAGAAAGGTCCCTTCCTGCCACCCTGAAAGTCTATGAAATAAGGATTCCCAGCGGCGTCGAGCATGACGTTACGCGACTGGAAGTCCCTGTACATGAAGCTTTCCATGGACTCGGAAGTCAAATCCTTGGCCAGGAGACGGAAGTTGGCTTCCAACTTCAACTCATGGAAATCCAATTCAGAAGGCTTCAGGAAACAATACTTGAAATAGTTGAGGTCGAAGAGCACGCTGTCCGCGTCAAACTCCGGCTGCGGATAGCAGTTACTCCAATCCAGCCCGCGGGCGCCTCTTATCTGCAAGTTGGGCAATTCACGGATAACCCTCGCCAAGAGTGCCTTCTCTCGCTGGTTGTATCGGCCTCCCGCCTCACGGCCTCCCTTGATAGCGTCAAAAAGCGACAAACTGCCAAGGTCTGTCTGCAAATAGCACAATTCATCCTCGCTCACCGCCAATATCTTGGGCACAGGCAACTGACGCAGGGAGAAATGATTGGACAAATACACAAAGGCGTGGTCTTCCTCCACGCTCGTGCCCAACACGCCTATCACGGTAGACCCGTCATGCCCCGTCAAGCGATAATACTTGCGATTACTGCCCTGCAAGGGGAGCGGAGCCACCTGGGCAGGCTCCTGGCCCGCCCACTGGGCATAGAGTTTCAGCAGCCTATTCATCCCCGCGCCTCTCCTTGCGCCGCTTGAGCTTATTGTCTAAATCTTGCGCGAAATGATCGCCCAGCAAGAGCAGCAACATGACACCTGCCGTAAACAGCAAAGAACCAAGAGCCGTCATGCCCAACAACCGCGAAATGATGACCAGTCCCGCTATGACCAACAGGAACACAAAGGCCTTTTTCCAGTCTATTTCTACTTTCATATCGCGAACTTACGAAAAATCAGCGGAATATTTGCCTAATTTCGCCTTTATATCCTCAAATTTGTTTAAATTCGCAAGAGAATCCACATTCACTTAGGACAATATATGAAGTTTAACCTAAAAAGCCCTGAAAAGAGCAAGAAAAACCCAGAGCTGACAGCCAAGGCGTTGAGCGTGTGGGAAGCGTCTGTACGTGCCTCCCACCACTTCCTGACGGGAACGGACATCACCAGGCTGACCCCGCAAGCCGAGGAAGCCTTGCGGCAAATAGAGACCTTATGGATAGTGGAGGACGGCCAACGCCCCATCGGGTTCATGGGCGTGCAAGAGCGGAAGATTGAGATGCTCTTTCTCCATCCCGACTATTTCCGCAAGGGACTGGGCAAAGAGCTCGCGCGAAGGGCGTTTGACGAATTGGGCGTTGAATTCGTAGACGTAAACGAGCAAAATCCCGCCGCCAGGATGTTTTACGAACGAATGGGCTTCAAGGTATTCAAGCGCGACGAGACGGACAGCGAGGGCAACCCGTTCCCGATATTGGAAATGAAAAGAACCAGAAAACCATGCCGCAAATAATCTGGAAAGGATTTTCACGCAAGCCATTCCATGCGCCCGACGAGCCACTGCCCACAAGAGCCGTCAAGCTGGAAATCCCGAGAAGGCATTTTTGGATACGCGCGCTACTGTTATCCTCGCCTCTGTACCTGCCCATAATCGCTTCGCTTTATTTAAAAAGCTACGCGACGGGCATCACCTTCATAGACAAGCCATGGGTTGCCATTGGATTATTATCCGCCTTGTTTTTAAGCCCGGTCCACGAATGGCTGCATTGCCTTCCATATCCTCGCACGGCCACGGCATATATCGGGATCCTCCCAACTCGCTTCATGGCATACATGACTTGCCATTCTCCCATCAGCCGAAGGAACGACATGATTTCCTCCCTGCTCCCAGCCACTTTAGGCATTGTCCCATGGCTCGCGTTTCTATGCGCGCCGCCCACACAAACGGAGTTTGCCTCTTTTTGTTGGGGGCTTGCCATCATGGGAGTCGTGTCTCCATGTCCAGACTACCTGTATGCGTATCAGCTGTGGAAATACGTCCCAAAGCGTGCTTTCACGCAAACGACAAGTCACGGAGTTTACTGGTTTAAAAGCACTTAAAGCAATAATGCGACCGCCTTTTGCGAAACAAGAGTTGCCCATTAGTTCAAAACGGATTCAACGCATTATACCTCGCACCAGTTCCTCTAGTCCGCAAAACAAGTTATTTTGCCCATGAAAACAAGTTATTTCGGTCAGCAAAACAAGTTATTTTAATCGGCAAAACAAGTTGAATCGAAAAGCGAAACAACTTGTCTTGAAAAGCGCCCTTGGAATCCCGACCCGTGACGCATAACTTATCGGCGAGCAAACGGAAAAGCAAGCAGCCCCGTAAATCCCGCAGTCCGCGAAAGAAGCGTATAGAGAGACATGGCGCATGGTGTTGCCGCCTCGCGGCAATATCGCGGGCGGCTTCCAGCACTACTCCTTTTGAAAGTCAATACGACTGCTCTCCCAGTACCAGCCTAGTGAAACTCCAGTACCAGCTAACTGAAACTCCAGTACCAGCTAACTGAAACTCCAGTACCAGTAAGCCGGTATTCGAAAGGATACTGTACTTCCGGCAGCATGATACTATATGATAAAAGGCTTTTCCACTCTTGCCCTTGAGCGCAAAGGACACAAAAAAATCGGTTGTCGTCACGACAGCCGATTTTCAAAAAACAAACTACTTAAAAACTAATCTACTAAAACAAATCAAAATATCATTGTTGGCCATTAGCCAATTATCTTCTTGCCTAATATCGTTTGCAAATTTAGGACTTTTACGGAAACCTTCCAAAGAAAAGCTGTAAAAAAATGCCAATATCGCTAAAATACAAAAAAAAAGGAGATGGCCTACACGAGCCATCCCCTCTTTTGTTATGTTAAGTTTACAAAACTACATCATTCCACCCATTCCGGCTTGACCTGCGGGCATAGCGGGAGCAGGCTCGGGTTTGTCTACCAAAACGCACTCGGTCGTGAGGAACAAGCCCGCGATAGAGGCGGCGTTCTCCAAAGCGACGCGTGCCACCTTGGCCGGGTCTACGATACCAGCTTGGCGCAAGTCCTCATACTCGTCGGTGCGGGCGTTATAACCGAAGTCTCCCTCGCCCTCGCTTACCTTGTTGACCACCACGGAGCCTTCACCTCCAGCGTTGGCTACAATCTGGCGCAGGGGTTCCTCAATGGCGCGCTCCACGATCTTGATACCTGTCTGCTCATCGGCGTTAGCGCCCTTCAAGTCCTTCAAGGCAGCCAAGGCGCGGATGTAAGTGGTACCACCACCCGCTACGACACCTTCCTCGATAGCGGCGCGGGTAGCGCAAAGAGCGTCGTCTACACGGTCTTTCTTCTCTTTCATCTCCACTTCGCTGTTGGCGCCAACGTAGAGCACTGCAACGCCGCCTGCCAATTTGGCCAGACGCTCCTGCAACTTCTCCTTGTCATAAGAGCTCTTGGTGTTGGCTATCTCATTCTTGATTTGGGCAACACGCTCCTGGATGTTCTCCTTGGAGCCGCCACCGTTGACGATAGTGGTGTTATCCTTGGTCACGGTCACCTTCTCGGCACTGCCCAGCATGTCAAGCGTAGCCTGGTCAAGCTTCAAACCCTTCTCCTCGCTGATAACGACACCGCCTGTCAGCACGGCGATATCCTCGAGCATAGCCTTACGGCGGTCACCAAATCCAGGTGCTTTCACGGCGCAAATCTTCAAGCCGCCACGCAGACGGTTTACCACCAAGGTGGTCAATGCCTCTGAATCAACATCCTCGGCTATCACCAAGAGAGGACGGCCAGACTCGGCCGCTGGCTGCAAAATAGGCAAGAAATCCTTCAGGTTGCTAATCTTCTTGTCGTAAATCAAGATGTAGGGGTTGTCCATCACGCACTCCATCTTGTCCGCGTCGGTCATGAAATAGCCGCTCAGGTAGCCACGATCAAACTGCATTCCCTCTACCACGCCAATGTAAGTATCACGGCTCTTGCTCTCCTCGATAGTGATTACGCCATCCTTGCTTACCTTGCGCATGGCATCTGCCAGCAACTTGCCAATCTCCGGATCATTATTGGCGGAAACGGTAGCTACCTGCTCTATCTTGTCATAATTGTCACCCACTTGCTCGGCACTGCCCTTGATGAAGTCTACCACAGCGCTCACGGCCTTGTCAATACCACGTTTCAAGTCCATCGGGTTAGCGCCGGCGGTCACGTTCTTCAAGCCCTCGTTCACGATGGCCTGTGTCAGGATGGTGGCGGTTGTCGTGCCATCGCCTGCGTCGTCACCGGTCTTGCTGGCAACGCTCTTCACCAACTGGGCACCAGTGTTCTCGAACTTGTCCTCCAATTCCACTTCCTTTGCCACGGTCACGCCGTCTTTGGTGATTTGGGGTGCGCCAAACTTCTTCTCGATAACTACGTTGCGTCCCTTCGGGCCAAGAGTTACCTTCACCGCGTTAGCCAACTGGTCTACGCCCTGCTTCATCAAGTCACGGGCTTCCAAATTATATTTAATGATTTTTGCCATGATTTATTTCCTTGTTTAAGTTTGTTTCTTTATGACTATATATTAATAATGTGTTGGAAGGGTTAGCCTACCACGGCGAGCACATCGCTCTGGCGCATGATGAGATATTTCTCGCCATCCACCTCCAGCTCTGTACCAGCATATTTGCCATAGAGCACGGTGTCGCCTTCCTTCAATATCATCTCCTCATCCTTTGTGCCGTTTCCTACAGCCACTACCTTGCCACGCTGCGGTTTCTCCTTAGCCGTGTCAGGGATGATGATACCACCTACTTTTTCCTCAGCCTGTGCCGGAAGCACCAGGACTCTGTCTGCTAATGGTTTGATGTTCATAGTTGTATTGTTTTAAGTTATCAATTGTTTCTATATCGCACCTCCATACATGCAAACAACATGCCAAAAACAAATATTGTCAGTACACGCAGGCATCTTTATGTGACAATTATGGCAGTGACAAAGGCACTTGTCGTCCAAATGATATTGAATGCGCTCCCATTCAAAAAAACATTAGAGGAGAAGAGATTCTCGGAAAAATACCCTACTTTTGTAAACGGATTGAGGCAACTCTCTCCGTACATATCAGAATAAAGTAGAAGCGTTATGCTTATCTTATGGCTTGAAAACGCAGGAAACTTTCAAGTTTAGCACAAGGGAAAGGCATTGCAGTTCCACGCTCTCGCATTTTATAACCGCCTGTAAAGGGACTGACAGGCATTGAGAATAGGACAACTATATGGAACAACAATTTTGCCAAAGTTGCGGTATGCCCCTGACTGATGAGAACAGAGGGACCAATGCCGATGGAAGCCGTAGCGAGGATTATTGCGCTTATTGTTATAAGAACGGGGAGTTCACCCAAGCGTTCACCATGAGCCAGATGATAGAGTTTTGCCTGCAATTCCTAGACCAATGGAATACGCAGGCAGAATGTAAATTGACCCCTGTACAAGCGAAAGAACAAATGTTCCAACACTTCCCGCACCTGAAACGATGGAAAGCGAAAGATGAACGGACACTGACGGAAAAAGCGACTCATTTGCTTTCCCAATGCGAGAACGTGACCGTTGCTTCCATTGACGCCAACGGCTATCCTCGTCCCGTGCAGATGTCCAAGATTGCGGCAAAAGGATTCCACGAAGTCTGGATGGCGACAAGCGCAGATTCCGTAAAAGTAAATGACTTTAAAGCGAACAACAAAGCGGGTCTTTGCTACGACCATTACGGAGATGGTGTTGCCCTGCGCGGTACGGTAGAGATTGTCACGGACGATGCCATCCGCAAGGAAATGTGGCAAGACTGGTTCATATATCATTTCCCTGGCGGACCGAGCGACCCAAATTATGTGCTTCTGCATTTCATTGGTACGGAAGCCACCTTTTGGATAAATGGCGAATTTTCTCACTCCAACATCTGATATTTATGAAAACTATTGCACCTGATAATAAAAACATAGCCGCTTGCGGTCTTTATTGCGGAGCCTGCCGTAAGTTCTTGTCGGAGAAATGTCCCGGATGCAAGCAAAATGAAAAGGCGACCTGGTGTAAAATCCGCTCATGTTGCCAAGAAAACAAGTTCAATACTTGCGCTGAATGCTCCCATGATGTCAAGGAATGCAAGTTGTTTTCCAACCGGATAAGCAAGGTGTTCGCGTTCCTGTTTAATTCTGACCGTCCCGCTTGCATTCGCTATATCAAGGAACAAGGCGAGCAAGCCTTCGCCGAAGAGATGGCCAAACGTAAATGTCAAACCATCAAAAGAAAATAAACATGAAGAACGAGGTATTATATCTGTTGTTAAACAATTATGCCGACCACGAGTCCGTGTTCTTGGCCTCAGCTATTGCTTGTGACGAACGCTGTATAAAAGAGAACCCCAAATACCTGAACAAAATTGTAGCCCCCACATTGGATGCCGTGCGCTCATGCAGTGGTTTCCACGCTTTACCCGACTATTCTTTTGATACGATGCCCGATGATTATGCCGCATTGGTGTTAATTGGAGGTTTCGGTTGGCTTGACGAACAAGAAGCGGATAAAGTCGTGCCTATTGTCCGACATGCCATAGAGAAAGGAATTATTGTAGGAGCTATCTGCAATGCGGCTTCTTTCCTTGCCAAACACGGTTTCTTGAATGATATTAAACATACGGGAAACGGCTTGCAACAGCTACAATTATGGGGAGGAGACAATTATACCAATAAGACTGGTTATATGAACGAACAAGCCGTATCCGACAATCGTATCGTAACGGCCAACGGCACTGGTTATTTGGAATTTGCCAAAGAATTGTTGTTGTTGCTGGAGAATGATACTCCTGAACAGATTGATATGTTCTACCGCTTCAACAAAGTGGGACTTGTGGCCATGATGCAGGAAATGCAACAAAAATAACAAGAATTCAAAAAATGGAACTATCTGATTGGTTTAATGGATTTCAGAATGGCATAGCTCGACTCTCACCGAAGCAACGGGCTGGATACATCATCTTGTTAATTGAATAATTGCATACACAAAGCAAATAAAAACATTAGAAGATAGGAGATTATTGAAAATTAGACAAAGAACATGGAAATAGTCACAGACCGACTTATATTGCGTCCTTGGCAAGAATCCGATGCCGAGTCGCTGTACAAATACGCCCAAGACCCGAGAATCGGGCCTATTGCGGGTTGGCCTCCTCATGCTTCCGTGGAAGACAGCCTGAACATCATCCGCACTGTATTTGCCGCTCCTGAAACTTATGCAGTAGTCTTGAAAGAAACAGGTGAACCGGTCGGGAGCATAGGTATCATGTTCGGGGATGGCCTGCACAGTGCTAAAATGCAGGCGGATGAGGCGGAGATAGGCTATTGGCTAGGTGTGCCTTATTGGGGACAAGGGTTGATACCCGAAGCCGTACGTTGCCTGCAGAAAAGATGTTTTGAGGATTTGGGAATGACTACCGTCTGGTGCGGATATTATGATGGCAATGCGAAGTCCCGCCGAGTGATGGAGAAGTGTGGTTTCCGTTTTCATCATACGGAAGAAGGCAAGACGTCTCCGCTTGGCGATGTTCGCACGGAACATTTCATGCGAATAACAAAGGGGGAATGGGAGGCAAATCAAGTATGGATTCAGCCCGTTATAAGCGATAAGAAATGTTATCTGCCTCTTTTGCTACTTGGGGATGAACAGGAATCCATGATTGACAGATATTTGGAGCGGGGCAAAATGTTCGTCATGCAGAATCAAGCAGCAACACCCATAGCCATAGCTGTGGTTACTGATGAGGGGAACGGCGTATTGGAATTGAAAAACTTGGCAGTTCATCCTCTCTTTCAACGGAAAGGGTATGGGCGAAGAATGATTGCGTATATACGCGAACACTATAAAGATCAGTTTCATACGTTGCTTGCGGGTACGGGCGACAGCGGGCAAACCTTCTCTTTCTACAAGAGCTGCGGCTTCATGTATTCGCATACTGTAGCCAACTTTTTCTTAAAGAATTATGACCATCCAATTATGGAAAATGGTAAGGTGCTGAAAGATATGATTTATTTTAAGCGTAAGATATAAAAGGTATATGGTAACAAATCTGGGTATACGTCGGTTGGCAGCACAAGACATTCCGGAAATGCGGAAATTGTTCCGCGCCACCGTTCTTACGGTCAATCCCAAGGACTATACGAAGGAGGAAGTAGAAGACTGGGCTTCGTGCGGAGACAGCGTAGAGCACTGGAAGGAGCTGCTTGCAAAGAACAATTACATAGGCGCGCTTGACGGACAAGGCGGAATCGTAGGCTTTTCCTCTATGAACGCCGAAGGCTATTTGCACTCCATGTTTGTCCACAAGGATTGGCAAGGAAAGGGCGTGGCAACCTTGTTGCTGTCGGAAGTGGAAAAAATCGCTCGTAGATACGGGGTGCACAAAATAAGTGTTGAAGTCAGCGTCACCGCACGACCTTTCTTCGAGAAACATGGCTACAAAGTGGTGAAGGAACAGAAAGCAAAAGCTAATCGACTTTATCTGACAAACTATGTAATGGAGAAAACATCATGAACATATTGAAATCTCTCATAATATGGTTTTACTTTATTCCCATAGCCATTCTCAATGGAGGGTTGAGGGAATATGTATTGGTGAAGACTATCGGAGCGGAATGGGCTTTGCCTGTTAGCGGGATTACATTAAGCGTGTGTATTTTCCTGATAACTTGGCTGCTGCTTCCCCGAATGACAAAAACCTTTACCTCCAAAGATGGCTGGTTGATTGGGACTGGCTGGGTATTGTTGACTATTGTTTTTGAATTTGCCGCAGGACTGGCGGGAGGCAGTAATGTTTCGGAACTCTTAGCCGCTTATAATCCGTTGTCCGGCAATTTGTGGCTGCTGGTTCTAGCGACTACTTTATTATCGCCAGTCATAACAAAGAATTGCCGATTAGCTTGAAAGAAATTGTATGAAATGAACATTTATAGAACCATCGAATTGCTTCAAAGGGACTGAGAAAAGTATAGTCCAACTCTCACAGGAACAACAGGCTGCTTTCTTTTTGGAATGTGACAAGAATTGCGTGAATAGCAGTACGCTTACCATTTACAGAAAACTCTACGAAGACGCGAATGAGGATATGGATGCCTTCTTTCAGATGGCAAATGAATTGCCAGGAGTGAAGGGCGAGTCATTGAAAAAGGCCGTGTCTATCATCTTACCTTCTTGGAATGCACCTGCAATTTGTGCAAGAAAGGTATGTTACTACGCCTTTACTCTGCGAACGCTTGCGTCAGAGCGACATTTATTCCATGCAAAGCCTTTGAAAAATCTGAAATTTAATTTCACGCTCTGTCATTTCGTTTTGCAAGGCGGACAAAATTGCAAGACAATAATAGAAGTGATATAAAATTCATCTTTCACGAAGGAAGACGCTTTGCCGCCAACGGAGAGCCCCACGGCAGGCAGCTCCATGGAAGGCAAAAAAGCAGGAGTCCCCCTCCCGGAAGCCAAGGGCTCCAGGAGGGGGACTCCAAAAAAGGGGGCGGCTACCTACTCTCCCGCATTGCGGCGCAGTACCATCGGCGCGGGTGGGCTTAACTTCTCTGTTCGGGATGGGAAGAGGTGGGGCACCACCGCCATAGCCACCATGAATGGGGTTGACAAAACCCCACAGGCAAGGGACGCAAGGCGACCGCCGGCCGGCAAAAACCGGCGGGCGGGAAGCTTCGGGCAATTAGTAGCGCTCGGCTTTGGCGTCGCCGCCTTTACACCTGCGCCCTATCAACGTCATCGTCTCTGACGACCCTCGAAGGAGCTCTCATCTTGCGGCTGGCTTCGCGCTTAGATGCCTTCAGCGCTTATCCAATCCAGACGCGGATACCCGGCGGTGCGCCTGGCGGCACAACCGGCAAACCGGAGGTCTGTCCACCACGGTCCTCTCGTACTAGTGGCGGCGCCACGCAAAGCTCCAACGCCCACGATAGATAGAGACCGAACTGTCTCACGACGTTCTGAACCCAGCTCGC
>ERZ827423.139-NODE-139-length-98195-cov-12.580497_pt1 | contig 98195 bp, 139 predicted proteins | sample MGYA00519775_ERZ827423 | MGnify/ENA primary metagenome ERZ827423 (study PRJEB31778, sample SAMEA3449296) | human gut metagenome | biome: human gut; feature: human-associated habitat; material: faeces | place: United Kingdom | collected 2010/2012 ... | reverse complement strand
TGCTCCAAATGATGTGGCGGTCATTCGGTCGTGTCGCTTGGCTCATCTGTTCCACTTCCCTCCTAAATCCTCACACACTTCTCGTATCTTGCTATACATTGCGTTCCTCTTTGCTTTTGTTCTGATTTCAGTTTTTATCTTTTTCAATTTTTTCTCTGGCCATAACAATTCTGGCAGGGTACTGCGGGCAGTTTTCTCTATACTCCTTCAACCGTTGCCGCGCTTCAGCTATGGTGAACTCTGTCAGTTCGTGTTCCCAGCCGTGTCCATAGCCATAATTTACCATCAGCTTCCATACGTCACGCGTTTTTCTCTGATATGGCATCCTCTTATCGCCCCCTTCCTTTTTGCAACCTCATCCCAGTACACACCGTACTGGAAAGCACAATCCAACATTAGCCGACCCGTAATCTGGTCTTTGAACTGTTTAACAAATAATGCCCTGTTGAGGCCGCGTTCCTTGTACCATCTATCAACAATCCGTACTGTTGTTGGTGTCCAAAAAATATATAAATCTGAGCAATGATGGTACATCTCCTCGCATGGATAGCCAGCATCTATCAATGTTTCCATCAGGGTTTTGTTTTCGATTGCCATGACAAACCCCTCCTTTCTGTTAAATACACAAGCACCAAATCCAGTCGAGCATTTCACACATTGCCAGTTCAAAAACCTTCTCACCCTTCTTGGGGGCTTCTCTGCGGAACTGAGCGCAGTCTGGGTCTGTACAGACCCAGCTCTTCCTTTTTTTTATTTTGAAATATCCTCCTTCCGCTTTTCATAGCAAGCTGGGCAAAGCAACGCACCGTCATCAAGTAGCATCCGCATCCATGATGTTATTCCACATCTGTCTTTAAAGCATTTCGAGCAGAATGTGGTATTGCAGACGGGACAGACCCACATGCCGCCATGTATATCATCGAAATCGTCCCATACTTCTATAAAACCGCAAAGGTCACACTCCCACAAATCAGAGTTTATTATACACCCCATTTTGAATCTCCTCTTTCTTTATAATGTTACCGTTTTCAACGGTTATTGGGTTTGCATCGAATGGGGTCATTTCCATAATCACATTTTCGTCCCGATCGATGACCCTGATAGATAAAATACGGTCTATTTCAAACGTCATTTTTCTTTACCCATTTACTAATTCGGCGGCGCGGGGTTTGCTTCCTTCAATGGGGAGCGCGTCCCACCACTTTTTACCGCCACCCTCAATGCCAAACATTTTAATAAATACGTTGATATGTCGCATTGTTGTTGCAGAATAGCCACCCCATAGCCGGACAAATGCACCGCGCTTGTTAATCATGCAAACAAAAGTGTCATACGACTGCAAAATGACTTCGCCGTTCTCCTCAATAATGTTTGCTTTCCCATAAAAGGATTTTGCACGGTCATAGCCTGTTGGAGTTAATGCATAAATTCGCATTGTGCTAACCCCCTATAATTTAAAATGATTTTTAACTCCTTTTTGAATTGAAAACCCCGCCCCTTGCGGGGCGGGGGATTAGCGATTAAAGATTAAATGCAGAAGCCCAGCGCCACGCCACGCGAGCGATTGGCATAGTCATTGCCCGCGCTCCCAGATGTGCTGACCACACAAAAGCTAACGGAGGCGCCGGCAGTCGCGGAGCGCAGCCAAACCGCACAAGCGGGGCCGTCCTCGTCATTTACGATTCTGTCCTTGCTTGTTGCAAATGCCTCATAACGCTCACCGTCCTCAGCGGGTGAATAAATGGCACTGCCAAACATTTCGCTCTCAGAAAACAACCACAGCTTACGATACACAACTTTAATATGACCATCATACGTTACATATTTTTTCGCCACGTTACGCACATAAGGTAGTATGGATTCAGGAATCCAATTTTGGGGTGATTTCATAAGAGAGTTATCCAGTTCCGAAGCGGCGAATCCCTCAGAACAAGAACCGGGATTTATGCGGCACGTTTTTATGTGGTCCACCTGTCTTAGCGTTATAGTGTTATACTTTCCGGTTAAAGCGTCTATATCGTGCCCTATACCCACAATCTCAAATGTAATACCATCTACTACAATGGTGTCGTGTACCTTGTAATAGTCTGCTGCTTCACCCGCTTTAGAAATGCGAGACATTCTCGCTATTTCACTTTCAACAGGTTCAACAGGCGTTATGCCAAGTTGCCGCATCTGATCGTCAGTCAATTCCGTTTTCTTACCATTGATGCAAAGATAATTTTCAAACATAATTCAATTCCTTTCTGATTCCTTACAGATTTAATATTCACCCGGCCACAGTTCGCGAATGTTCGGATTCCAAGGTATGAACGGGTCGTCAAAATAGTTGACTCTATCGGGTATAATCTCTGTCCCGTCCGGCAAGATTGTAACTCGTCGTGATGCACCTAAAGATTTGATTGCTTCATCCAAGGTGGCATATAGCATACTCTTTTTATCCATGCAGTATTGCCCATAGCTATACACCCATTCATCTATGCAGTCGATATGAAATTTGTCGTCCTCACAAAATGCCACTCTAAAATGGAACCCGTTTTCTACTGCATGATTACATATTTTATATCCTTCCAAGCCCTTACCACCTCTCTTGCTCTCTGTCCTGCACCACCCAATATCAGCGACACAACAGCATACCGCACTGCATCCTCACTCATTTCCTGAAGAAATCCGTTTTTACCGCAACAATTCCGCACATAACACTCAAAACTATAATCATAGGTTTCAGGCTGTTCGGCTCGTAAGTCATAAAACTCCGTCCGCAGTTCTTGCTCAGTTATGATTTGTGCCGTCTCAGTGTCCATGTATATTCTCATGTTATTCCCCCTCAGCGTCCTTCCAAATATCACGCACGTACAACTGTTTGCCGGGGGCGATTTCAATAGACTGGCGCACTTCTGACAACTCATCTATATCACTGTAATCGCCATTCCAATCAATTTCGATGTCTCCGTAATCTTCACCAATACGTTTAAAACTATACTCGTCTGCACCATGATAGAAGTGAGTAATGAACTGTACCGAAGAAAATGTGTCATACCATTTTACAAAATTCCAATAAAAGGTAACGTATTGATCTTGGTCGATAATACTATCCGCTGCCGCTATCAATGATTGTGCATCACTTTCATCTCCTTTGGCTTTCCTTATCAATTCCAAAGCGTCCGCTTTTTTGAGCGTTAATGAAACTTCACTATAATAACCCATAATTTAATCCTCCTCCCAATTTGTTAATGACACCAACTCATCAAAATTCAAGTATTCCAATTCAGCAGCCGTCAAATCGCCCAGCGAATCGTATGTCCGCGTCCGAAACAGTTCGCCACTTAAATAGCATTTCATTTCGCAATGCACGAGGTCAACGACAATCTGAATAGGGATTTCTTCGTCAGAAGTGCAGGTGTAAGCAATATTGATGTACGTCAAATCACTGAAATCACCCTCGCAGTTATATTCTTTCAGACAAAAATCAGTGATAAGCTTCTTGGCGTGTTCGAGAATATATCTGTCTATGCCTTTATTGATCTCACTCATATACTGCTGCACTATGTTCTGATAACCTGCGTCCGCGATCTGGTTGGCCGACACTCCAAACGTGCCACACAATGCTGCTACAATGTCGATATTGTTCCAATCGTTCTCTCTACAATAAGTGACCGCCGCCTTTATAAACCGTGTAGTGTTGTTGTCATATCTGCCCATTGGCGCTTAATCCTCCCAATACTGTTTGATGAAATTTTCATAACCGGCGTCGATAAAATCGTTTTTGTCCATACCAAAAGTGTTTGTTAGCACATCTATAATTTCATCATCGTTCCACACTCCCACGCAGTAGTCGATGACGGCTTCAATTAACCTCGCAGTTGATGTATCTGTATTCATTTCCTATTCCTCCTTGATTGGACGCAAGGTTACTCTGACAAAAGACCCGTACTCTGTATTCGGATTCCATCTCAATCGCCAATACTGAATGAACTCTGAAGAAATATATGTGTTGTGTATCATATCATCACGAACACCCCAAGTGTTTACACCGTTTTCACGAAAACACAGCACCTTATCATATTTTTCTGCCGTTTGTACGGCATTGTCATAATCATACAAGTTGTAAAATATGTCACTGGCATACCGTTCACATATTCGACCAGCACGTTCTACCATTTTGCTCATAATATCAGAAACATTTTTTGAATTTGTCGTCACTGTCCAATTATCGTCAACACTATACGAGCGAATTTCATAATTCATTACGATTCCTCCTCGATTTTGTTTTTGCCATACCTTATTGGCATTATCATGCACTGTACCGTCCAAGAGGTTTCATCCTCGACAACGAATAATGGAGACAACCAATTTGCGCCCTTACAGAAATGTACGTTCTTGCCCATAATATCTATGGCTTGCTTGACACACCTTGCGTTATACATACTGTTGTCAACCATCACATAAGGAATTGTTTTACCTGATACCTCGCTTGTTTTACACTCTTTAATCTTGATGCAGTACAAATGTGGCGCATCACATATCGTGTAATCGTACAAGTCTGCGTCCCGCTTCAACTTACTTGCCAAATAGAATGGCGTTTCTTCTCTGAACGGGATTCCTTCGGGAAGTGATGGTACGTTAAAGCCCATAGACTCACTAACCGCAGAAAATGCGCCATCAGCATCGCGAAAAATATAGTTGAGAGACGGTTTTCCATTCATTTGTATTTTGCTCGCCCACTCATACAGCTTTTTATAATTCATTTCAATGCCTCCACTGACAATGCGTTCCATACAAGCCAGCCCAACTCCGACATTAACACTCGTACTTTTTCTACAAATGTTGTTATAGCTTGTCGTTTTTCATCCGAATATGCACCCCAATAAAATGACGGAACTCCGTTCTCATACATATAATTCCACACCACAAACGGAGCAGGATCATCTTTTATGCCAGACCGCACACCTATTGCAACCCCATTATTACCAATTTCATGGAAAAACTGAATTGTATAATCTGCGTTCACATAACCTTTATACATTGTTGGATTCCTCCTTAACTTACCGTATATGTCGGTATCGACTTCATTCCGTCATATCGCCATAGCACCACGTCTTCAGGTTCCACGCCCGCCTCTACCGCTATTTCCTTACGGGCATCATTATATACATAGAGGGTGTACCCACTTATTGCTTCAGCGCAATCTGGCACGGTTTCCTCATCATGTATCATCCATTCCTCGCCCATATTGAAATATTCTATTTCCAAATAACGAATTGCATCATCATTGTACAAATCCACCGGATAGTAAAAGTAGTTCCAGTCGCTCTGACAGCACCCCCGCAAACAACGATAATCGTATTCCTCGCCCATTACCAATGTTAAGCCTGCACAAATTGCCGCCTGTTCATCACGAGTGCGATTTCGGCCATCATATAAATCACACGCTGCTTTCCATTTTTCAATTTCTTCGGCAGTATAGGCATTTCGTCCTACTGGTGGCACGTAATCCAAAAGCATTTCCTGCTCAGTTGTATACCAACTATCTTCGCCTACGTCCGTTAAATCCATTTCATCCAACGCTGTCAGTACCTTGTCGAACTCATCGAAAGTGTATCCTTGCAACTGCTTGTCGCCATATATGGCGGCCTTGTCTGTGATCATCTGTTCAGCTAAATCCCATGGGCTTTCCTGCCACTCATAAGGTATTTGTCGTGCATACACTTTACAATTTGAATCCATTTTCAATTCCTCCTTAAACGCAAATATCGTCCAACGTCTCTACATCGAAGTAAGCGTATGTACGGCGAGGCCCCATAGGGTGATTCCTCTGCAACCTGCTTAACACATAACAAGTGTGCTTTTCGCCGCTCCAATCCTTAATCGTTGCCTGGCTTTTCAGCAACCGCATTGTGCTGAACGACTCCCCAAAAAACTTGAGGGTGTCTCTGTCGAAGTAATGCCCATCGGGATGTGTGCGCTGATACGCATTAACAAGGCTATACACATCATAGATATTTGATTTCATTATCATTATCCTCCAATCGTATCAAATTCATTATTGTCATTTATATAGAGCTTGTATGTGTCCACCATCTGATTGGCTTGTATATCGTAGACGAGAAACAATATCGGACAAATTTGTGTTGTGAGCTTTTCAGATGTGTAGTTATCTTGATACCACATACACTGTGCAGTTTGAAAATCATCTATTTCCATATCAGAATCACACCCGCATATTTCGTACCTTCCCATAGCATCATAGATAACCACCATATACCGTGGTTGTATCTTCATACTTCTTCCTCCTGTTCTTCCTTCCATGTTGACAGTTCTTCATAATCCTCGTCCCGTGAGTGCTTAAATGCACGCCGCAGATAATCATGCCCACCATCAACAGCGCAAGCCCCGCACGAGCAGAACACATAATCATGTCTATGGCGGGACTCAATTACATCCCCGCAGTGTTTGCAACGTATTGCGTTATACAAAATTGATTTCATTTTTGATTCCTCTTTCAAATTGTATAAATCTGTGGATCATTTGTATCTGCCACTCTTTCCACAGTTACGAGCGACAGTCCGAAAAACTCACAAGCTTTTTCTTTTGCTTCAGATGCCGTATTCGCAATTATAAGAATTGATTTCCCACTATAAGTTAAATACGCCACATAAAGATGCCTACCAATGGTACGGTAAGCCTGCTCCATCATCATTTCCAAACTCCTCCTTCAAATTCAGATTCTTCCTCAGTTAGATAAGCTATCCACGCTTGTATACAAGTGCGGGTGACGTCACACGTTGGAGGGCTGACAGGACAGAGTGTACAATCTATGTACTGGCTTACCCATTCTGCCAACTCTGCCTCGGTCATGTTCCGTAGCCTTTCATAATTAGTCATGTTATCATCCCCCTCCCTATCGCACATACTCCGCATCAACGCCGCACCACATCGTACCGAAATGCGTCACACCCAGCACATAAAGGTTGAGCATTTCGCTATACAAGATGATTTCATCTGTGTGGCACTGCAAGTCGTGTGCTGTCTGGTCATCAATGAGATAATACTGATAAATATCAACGCCTTCTTCAGTTTCATAGTCATCATCTTCTTCAACCTCGTTTCCTTCCGCATCGTAATAATGCCACAGTTCGCCGCTTTCGAGGTTGTCATACAAATCATAATCCACTTTCACAATATCGTTGCACAGTAGCAACGAGCTGTTAGGATGGAACAACTGCGAATATACGCAACGTATAGGTGTCCCGCTGTCAATGTTGTACACATTCACCTTTTCCCATGTGTGTTTGTCTTCACACCACGGATTGTTATTCCTCCATGTTTGTGTGTACAGTTTTCCTTCCTCGTTCTTATAAATATCATCCCACAAAACAAACTGATCCATTTTCAAATCCTCCTTGATTTAGATTTTGGCGTATAAAAAGAACGGCCTATTGTGCCGTTCGCATCTTGCTGTATTGTTATCCTACACGCTTCGCGTTTGCCTGTGAAGGGGTCGCTCGCCTGGTCAATTCCTTATCCATATATGATACCATAGCCCGCTTTGCGCCCTGAACACCGGTCTATGTCAACTATTAAGCAGGCACAACGCACAACTGGTAAACATAACCATGTACAGCATGGCGACCCCAACCGCAACGCAACACCACCATGCAAAACTGCCGCAGCGCACACGCTTCCTACCTATTCGCAAATCCATTTTCGATTCCCCCTCCATTTCAGTTTATGATCCATTCCTGCCCGTACTTTTCTTTGTGCCGCCTTGCGTACTCATCACAAAACGCCTGCGCCGTACACGGGGCCATTTCCGCATGAATTTCCTCACGCAGCTCATCATCCATATAGTTGACCGCCGTGCGCATAAGCACGTCCTCACCATGCACCGTTACAAGTTCAAATTCGATTTCCATTTTTACCTCCCTTTTGCCCTATTTCATCAAGGATTCAAGCACATTTCATTTACAGGGGTATAACTATACCCTAAAGCTATTTCATTTCCGTTTTTACCTTACCATTGTCTGCAAAACACACGTCAGCGCCACACACAACGCATACGCCCGTTTTGCAGTCGCACAATGGCTCCCGTATAACGGTTTTCGTAGTACAACGCATTGCCTTCCTTGCGCAGAAACGCATACCCACTGGCCCGCAAAACGTCAATGCGATCTCGTTTTCTTTTCCATTTCATTTACGATTCCTCCCCGGTTCCGTTTTAGTCCGCGAACCTTGCGCCGAAAAAGAAAGAAGTGTTACGTTTATTGACCTGCACCGGTTCGCACACAACTGCCGACACACGATAACGCAGTACAAGGCGTTCCCATTCCTTTTCGGTGTGCAATTCATTTCCTATCAGTACCCGATCAAACGCACGGATGGTGCGATTGAGCAAGCGGGCGTTGTCATATTCCGGCTTTACACGGTAATGCAGCATTTCCATTTCCTCCTAAATCGCCATTTTGTAAGTCGCGCCCTTGGCCTCTTGCGAAAGCGTTTCCAATTCCTTCCAGATGCGGGCATACTCGGCCTGTGCGATGGGATTATCAGCGCCCCCCGGCACATCGCTCCACGCGGCGGCATGGTTCATAAGTTCCTCGCGCAGCTCCGCAAGGCGGGATTTGATTGTGTAAATGTTCTGCATAATTTTTAATTCCTCTCTGTTTTTTATTTACATATTGGGGTAAAAAAAAAAGAATCCTTGCGGATTCTAAAGTTGATTTTACTTTTTCATTTTATGATCTTTTTTATTTCCTCTACCATACGTTTATATTTGGTTAATTCAGCGTGTAAGATACAAGGATCGTCCGTACACTCTCTATCGGTTGGCAACGGCAATATGATTTCATTATGGACAACAGCTTTACAAAACTGGCTTAAATTAGCGCAACCGTATTTTTGATAAAGCTGTTCCATCAAATTTCCTTCTGCGGGTGTGAGCGCAACTGTTTTTTTCCATTGGTAATTGCGGACATCATACCTTTTCTTTTCCATATTTGAAATCCTTCCGATTTATTTCCTAAAGTATATCATACTTTATCGAACAAATCAAAACCAAAACCGATTCAGTAAGCAATTAGTAAGCGGATACACCGCCGCAACACTACCGCCGCGGGAAGGCTTGCTTATGGTAGCACAAAGGGGCAACCGCCCCTTTACTTCGTTTCTGCGGCCTTAGCTTTTGCGGCCTGCTTTGCTGTCGCGTCTTTAGCCTTGCCCGCTTCTTTGGCCTGCTTTGCTTCGGCCTTCTTCGCGGCCTTCTGCGCTTCGTCACGCGCCTTGCGTTCGGCCCGCACTTCCGCCCGTGTCTTTATGTTTTTGCCGTCGTCAACAACAGTACGTTCAAACTGCTTGCGGAATGCTGCGTCACTTGTCGTGCTGAAACGGTTCTCTATATGGAAGATATTACCGCCTTCTTCGTCCTGCATGATATTCCCGGCTTCGTCATAAGTGAGATATTCGCCCTTGCGATAGGTTCCAACATGGGGAAGGAACGCCGCAAGATTTTCACGCCTTGCCTTGAAGTCTTGCCCCAACAAGTCCAGATACTCTTGAAATGCGGCCACAAACGGCGCGACGAGGGCTTCCATACGCTCATAATCTTGCTCTTTGGCGGCCTTCGCGTACAAGAATACTATGTCTTGTACGTGTTGCACACGCTGACGGTATAACGCCCATGCTTCTTTATCGTTGCCAACAGCGGACTTGTCAAGCGCTGCGCTTGCGTGACGATTGGCCTTTGTGGCCGCATAAAGGTTCTCGAACAAAGAGGCGCGAACATCAAAAGCAGCCTTTGCAGTCTCAAGACGGAATGAGGAGACGCGATACATAGTAGTCATATTATTACCTTTCTATCCTTATAGGCGGACGTGCCTTATTTTTTATGGTAGGCGGCTTTGATAAAGGATAAACCGCCATGAACCTTGACATACTCACATTATGCCCCTTGTATACATTGTTCGACCCGCTCGACCGTGTTGCGCTATATATCATTCTCATATAGTCACGGCGGCAACACTCAAGCCCCTGGTCCGCTTTAGTATACAAGCGTTATATCATTGTCAAGGTACACGAAATAAACGTGTCGGTAGCCTATGAGGGCTGACCTTTTTGTGGGCGGTGTGGGCTGTCTGTCAGGACTGCCGTTTTGTGCGCCGCCCGTGAGGCTGTTGTTGTTTGGTATGGTTATATAGTACACTATGGCACACTATATGTCAAGACTTTTTGCTATTGTCGATACTTATATCATACAGCGATATTGCATGATTTTATGCCATTGCTATAAATGAAGGTTATATCATGGCAATATGGAGGAATTTTTTTGTGTGTGGGATTATAGTTATAATCCAAAGATTATGGCTATGAGCATAATTTCCGTCTTTGCTCTGGCGTATCCTATGCCCCCTATATATTATATTGTCCGTGTCGCGGCGTGGCCGCTCCCGCTCCCCCCGTGTCCCGCCTTAAAGCCCGCCTTTATGCGGTATAAGCGGGGTTTACCGTGCGGGGGATGGTTTTAACCGTGCGGAGCAGGCCACCGGCTCGAAAACCCTGTAGTACATTCCCTCACCAGACCCACCAAAAATCCCCAGCCCACCTTGCTTTTTGCACTGCCCAGCCATTTCCCTTCCCTTCTCATCCTCCCCCACCACCCTCACCCCCTCCGGGGGTATAACCCATCGCCCCTTACGTTGCCTCTTGCTGTACCCCGCCTGCCGCACCTACACGGTGTTTATAGCCACCCTCTAATGACCCTTTAATGGCGCATCCCCCGTCAAAATGCCCTTTTTGACATGAAAAAAATCCAGCAAAATAAGCAAAAAATACGTGTTTTTGCTTTGTTTTTGATGTGATTTGCCACCAAACAGCGCAAAAAGTGCCTAAAAGCCTGAGTTTTTCTCATGCGCGAAGAAAAAGAAGGAAAAACCGTTTCTTCTATCTCACGAGATGGGCATAAACGAGCGTCAGCGAGTAAAATGGCCCATCTCGTAAAGCGAGGGGTTTATGAGCGGAATATAATGAAGCGAATAAACCCCTCGCGCCCACGCGGCGGAGCCGCGCTTGCCCAACCAGAAAAAGAACAAAACCCATTAGCCAAACAAACCAAGCCAAACACGGGCTGACCAACAGACAAGTCCCTTCTACGCTAATGTATAAACCAATCCTTTGCCTTTATCTAAACCGAATCCCTTAGCTGCCGCTACCCAACCAAACCGCGCTCAAACGCCGCGAGGCTTATATAGGGGTAAGGGCAACTTCTTGACAACTCTTAGCTGGGCTTATATGATAAGATGGCAAGTTGATAAGCACGTCTGATGAGATAAATCGTATGCTGACAACTGAATATAGGTAACACAGCTCAAGTTCCCGTTTATATGGGAAGCGTGAGCTATATTAGTTATGGGGTAGATGATGCAGGGGGTGGTATATATAACACGTTAAAAAGAGCGAAGCGAATGTTAAATGTCTTTTATAGGAGCACACCCAAAAAATGCTTATTTGTCTACGTTTTTTGGGACAAATATTAGGTAGTACCTAATAAATCAATTTTTAAGGGGGTATACGCGACCATTGAAAATATCTGTATGCGATGCCGTTATGGGCAGTGGCAAGACGCAAGCTGCCATAACGATGATGAACCGTGAGACCGATAAACGCTTCTTATTCGTGACGCAATTTCTGGATGAGTGCAAGCGTATCGACAAGGCTTGCCCTAAGCGGAAGTTCAAACAACCGCAAAATCGCGGTCAAGGCAAATTAACATCTCTGAATGATCTGTTGCGGGGTAGGCATAATTTAGCCAGTACACACGCCTTATTCTATAAGTACACATCCGAAACATTAGAGCTGATACGGGCGGGGCATTACACCTTAATACTGGACGAAGTGATCGACGTCTTGGATTTTATAACAATATCTCCTTACGATGTTGATATGTTGTTTAAGGCTAAGATGATGACCGTAGAATCAGATACTAAACGTGTGGTGTGGCTGGCAGACGACTATCAGGGTAAATTTGATATATTGCGGCTAAAGATTGAGTCGGGCTGCGTCACTTACGAAGACAATCGCCTAATGGTGTGGAAGCTGCCTTTAGAAATGTTCAGTGCTTTTGATGAGGTGATCATCCTAACTTATATGTTCGAGGCTCAATATCAGGCGTATTACTACGAGATGCACGGCATTGAGATTGAATATTTAGGTGTGCGGCACATTGGCGGGTTGGAATATGAGTTTACACAAGGATTGATGCGCGACAAAATTACATTGCCGACAATTCATCTGTGCGCCAACGCCAACATGAATTTGCTTGGGGAGCCAAAGGCTGCATTGAGCGCGACTTGGCAAAAGAATGCAGGTGGGCGGCACACGGCTGAAATTGCCACATTGAAGCGTCATTTGGTTAATTATTTTACCAATAAAGGTCCTCGCGACCCTCAATGCCGGTTGTGGTCATGTTATAAGGAAGGTGAAGCTAAACTCAAGGGTTGGGGATATACACAGCGTTTCTTAGCTTATAATACTCGTGCCACTAACGCATATCGACATTGCTCTCATTTAGCTTACATCGTAAACATTTTTGCCAATGTCGATACACAGCTATATTTTGAAAGCCGTGGATATAGCGTGGATAGTGATAAACTTGCAACTTCGGAAATGGTACAGTGGTTGTGGCGTAGTCAATTACGCGACGGGAAGGAAATTTGGCTGTATATGCCAAGCAAACGGATGCGGCAATTATTGATTAAATGGGTAGAGGAGGTGACAGGCAACACTGATTGTATTACCCTGTGGGAGTGACAGTAGTGTTGCTAATTTTTATTGCGCGATGTACAAGGTATATATAAGATTTTTTCCGAAGTTGTTACAATGTCACAACTTAGAGAGGAGATTGAGGAATGGCTTGGATAGATGCTTCAACGCTGCCGCCACACGACGGCGCATATTTGGCGGCGTGGCAACCCATTGACAAATACATGCGTCCGTAGTATGGTAGAGTTGTAAACAATTCTCAGGTCGATGTTGCTCTCCGTGAAAGTAACAAGTGAATAGTGTGTATGCGCCCGCTCAAAAATGAGCGGGTAATTTATCGGAACGTGCCGTAATCCCCCCGCCTTGAGGCGTGGGGATATAAAGCACATCTTGCTCTTTTCATAAAAATACTGTATGGAGTCGTAATGGAATACGGTTATAAATTTCGCATCTATCCTACCCCAGCGCAAATACAGCAGATGCAGAGGACATTTGGTTGTTGCCGGTTCGTCTGGAATCACTATCTTGCTTTGCGGAAAGACCTCTATGAGCAATACGGAAAGACAATGAACTATAATGCCTGTTCCGGGGATATGACACAACTCAAGAAAACCCTGTCATGGCTGAAAGAGGCAGATGCAAGCGCTCTGCAATCCTCTCTGAGAGACTTGGACACTGCATACCAGAACTTCTTTCGTCGTGTAAAGCAAGGCCAGAAACCCGGCTATCCCCGATTCAAGAGCAAACATAACCACCGGCAGAGCTACAAGAGCAAGTGCGTAAGGACAAATATCAAGGTGCTGGACAAGGCGGTGCAGCTTCCCAAGCTTGGCCTTGTAAAATGCTGTATCAGCAAAGTGGTCAAAGGACGTATTCTCTCTGCTACTATCAGCCAAAACCCAAGCGGTAAGTATTTCGTGTCTATCTGCTGTACCGATGTGGAGATTAAGCCACTGCCCTCTACTGGTGCGGTGGCCGGTATTGACATGGGTTTGAAAGCATTCGCAATTACCTCTGATGGTGTAGAGTATCCGAATCACAAATACCTTATTAAAAATCAGAAGAAACTTGCCAGACTCCAACGGTGTCTGTCCCGAAAGTCAAAGGGCAGTAACCGCTGGGAAAAAGCGAGAATCCAAGTGGCCCGTCTCCATGAACACGTCGCCAATCAGAGGAATGATATGTTTCATAAACTATCTACCAATCTTGTACGGGACTACGACCTGATTGCGATTGAAGATTTGGCTTCGTCTAACATGGTGAAAAACCATAAACTTGCGAAAGCAATCTCTGATGCCGGGTGGGGCGAGTTCCGCAGACAGTTGCAGTACAAGGGGATGTGGTATGGGAAAGAGGTTGTCACAGTAGACCGCTTCTGCCCCTCCAGCCAAACTTGTTCCTGCTGCGGCGCACAGTGGTCAGGCACGAAAGACCTGTCCGTGCGCATCTGGACTTGCCCGGAGTGCGGTGCTGTCCACGACCGGGATATAAACGCCGCGAAGAACATTTTGAACGAAGGGTTGCGCCTGCTGGCGTAGCTAATATATACGGTAGGGCGGGACATGCCCGAACCTATACGCTTGGGGACACCGTGTAAGACCTTGCAAATGCGGGCGGTGGTGGTTGAACCGAGAATCCCCCGGCTTTAGCCGTGGGGGAGTGTCAAATAGATGATATTATTCAGAACGTCGCGTGAGGAGAGAGAACCAATGAGTCAATGGATTGAGCTTGATAGCCTGATACAACACTACAAAGAACTTCGAGACACAATAGTAGAAACCGACGAGTTTGGCCTGCACCCTGTCCCCATTGAGAATATGATTGGGCTTTTGCGTACTTATCAGGGTACGGCATTGCCGGATATTATTCGGTGTCGGGAGTGCATACACTATCACCCTTGCGAAGCGGAGTTGATTGACGGCAGTGCGCCGGATTGGGGCATCTGCGACCAGCCGTGGTTTAACGACGATGAAAACGACGTTGACGAAATGTTCTATTGCGCTCAGGGCGAACGGAGGGAGGATAAAACCGATAAATGTTTTAATGAACATCGCGCTCATTGGATTAAAGAAAATGACATTTGTTATGATCCCGATGCTTCTTGTTTCTATGCTGAGTATAGTTGCTCTTATTGTGGCGCATGGGCCAATGACCGATCTGAGTTGCCAGAATATTGTCCTAACTGTGGGAAGAAGATGAAAGGGAAATAATGAGCAAATCCTCATATAAACGTATATCCGGCAAACCACACGATGTACAGTGGCGGTTATATGAAAAAAATTGGATATGTGTGTCAAACAAATGGATTAAATGGGCCAAGCGATATATGAATAGGGCGTTTAGACGAAACTATGCAGAAGAAAGAACGGAGGAACGATGATTAGACCGAGCGATATTGTATTACATAAGCCAACCGGCGAAACATGGGTGGTATGCGGGGTTGACCGTGAACGTGGCGAACTCATTCCTTGCGTATACCCATTCCCCACCATTGCCAAAATTGACGATTGCGAACTGATTACAGAGGGATACACGGCATACGGGCAACCAGAAGAATACATCGAGGTATTGCAAGAACGCGGTCTGTTAAGGTTTATTGATGCACGGGCGGCAATGTTCCACGGATTCATTTAGGATGTTTAACGATGGCTAAATACATAGAAGAAATGATGCAGACGAAAGGGCGACCAATGAATGAAGAATATATAACCAAAAGCGAGGAGATAGAAGCTGCTTGTGATGCAGTAGAGTTATTTCCCTCGGAATATCAGGAGATAGAAAATGTCATTGACAAGGTTGTTTCCGATGTTGCTTTGGTTATGGATACAACGGAGCTTGAAGATTTGAGAGCCAAGTATCAGGAGTACGTTGCTGGAAAAGACAAGAACAGCGGAGATGTGGCTGAAACGTATACAACTGGGTATCGCTATGGTCACAGAAACGGGCAGATTGAATTGCTCCAACAGATTTTGGGCATTTTCGATGGTGTAAGCGAGCCGGAGGAAGCAAATGAGTAAAGAATACATAGAGCGAGAAGCGGCGATAAAGGCAATAGAAAATGATTGTCTTGAACTGGTCTATTACACTAAAGAGGATGCTATACAGTGTGTTAAAGCAACCCCTGCCGCCGATGTTGTCGAAGTGGTCAGATGTCGGGAGTGCAAATACAGCTACAAGGATGAGATATTCGGAAATCGCTGGTGCGATTCTCATTTAGGATGCAGAAAGGTCAAGGATGACGGATATTGCTATCTGGGAGAACGAAAAGAAGGTGCTGACAATGTCTAAAGAGTACATAGAGCGTGGGGCATTGATTGCCCGATATGATGCGGAGCATGTTGGTCCACCGGGCAGAGCAAGGGAATTGATGGTAACTGCACCTGCTGTTGATGTAGTGGAGGTACGGCATGGACGGTGGATTCGACCACACTGGAAGAACAGTAACTATTGCTGTGACTGTTCGGAGTGTGGCGGGGAGGCGATGCACAGAGACTATCAGTGGGATAAAAACGGTATCTACCCTATCTGCCCCAACTGTGGAGCTTATATGATGGGAGAAAACAATGGTAAATGTGAATAGGTATGGTGGTGTCTGCAATGTAGAAAACCCTGATAAAAGAGTTTACAACCTTTGGTATGGGATGCTACGCAGATGCTATGATAAAAAGCAACATGAGAGAGACAGAGGGAAAAGCTACGCTGATTGTGAAGTATGTGATAGATGGTTGAATTTTAATCTTTTCGCAAGCGACATAACACATTTAGCGGGGTACAATAACTGGCTCAACAAAACAGGATATTGCCTTGATAAGGATATAATTAACCCCGGCAACAAGGTTTACAGTAGGGCTAACTGTTGCTTTGTGTCTTATACGGAAAACATTAGAGACATTCACAAAAGAAAGCCACAGAATATAGAACGGCTGCACGAAATGAATAAGACGGGGTATATGCTGGAAAAGGATGGTGAGGATTTAATATTTGAATCGGAAAAGGCCGCATGTGAATACTTGGGCGTTGTAAAGTGTTCGATTTCGTCTTGTTACCGCCGTGGGGTTAAGTGCAAGGGCTATAAAATAGCAAAAATGGATAAGGAGGAAACCAATGAACTGGATAAGCGTGAGGGATAGACTACCTGAAGACCAAGTGGAAGTGCTGGTGGCTACCAGAAGTAAAAATGGCGTGCGAAATATCGACAAAGGGTATCTGGCAATCGACCACTTTATCCATCGTGGACGTGCCGAGGTCACTCATTGGATGCCATTGCCAGAACCCCCGAAGGAGTAAACTGATGAACTGGATTAAAGTGAGAGACAGACTGCCAGAAGAAAAAGAACCGGTGATTATCCTGCTGCAAGATGGACAGATTTTTCGCGGCGAGATACGCATGAGACAATTATTGCCGGAATGGTGGTATTACTACGATGCCGGCAGCAGTGACATCGACATACTGGGGCTTGTATATCCCATAGAAAAGTTTGAAGGACTATGGTTTAAAGGTAATCCTGTTATTGCGTGGATGCCATTGCCAGAACCGCCGAAGGAGGAAAAATGAAACGAGTAATAGCAATAACAATATTAACCCTGCTGGCCCTCGCCCTGTGCGGGTGCGTAAAGGCCGAGGCTGGTATTTATAGGCTCCAAACACTGGAAATGGGTCTATCGTATGATATATATGTTGACACTCTAACAGGGGTGCAATACCTACAACTAAATAATCGCGGCGTGTGCGTAATGGTAGACGCAGCGGGGAAGCCGCTGATATGGGAGGGTTATTATGACAAAAACAGCAGCAGATAGATTTCGTAAATTGCGTAAAGAGGTTATGGCAGCTATTAGGCGGCAGTTAGAAGATGACGCCGGTTGTAAAAGCTATGAGGGAGCGTTTGAATGGCTGACTGGCTATCCTTGCTATTTTGCGGATGAGACTGGTACAGCTCAACCCGATTTTTATAAGCTCACATTGCATTGCTATGTGTTGGGGCCAAGCCGCCACTATGAATGGATGGGCGCGACCCCTGATGAAGTGTTAGACCAAGCTGAGAGGGATATTCATCAGTGGATACGAGGTGGAGAATGGTAGGCGTACTAATTGTAGTTGTGCTGGTGTTAATGGCGGCTTATTTTACACCACATGACCCGTTTGATGGGATGGCAATTTAATGGTAATGATAGATGATTTATATGAGCTGCCTGCGGGCTGGATTGCCGCCTTTGGTAACGATCTTGTGCAGGAACTCAACAATGTTATGGGCAATGCCGCTCAAGAGGTGTATGTCAAAGAAAAATGGGGCAGCTTGTCTGCGTACATATCGCTTAGTAATGATGATATGGCAGCTGTTGTGGACAAATATCAGCGTATAGCACGGCAAACGTGTGCCGGATGCGGCGCACCTGCACGGCGGGTATCGACGGGTTGGATATTACCTTGGTGTGACAACTGCGGCAGTCCGCAATGGAAATATAAGCCTATTGAGACATATTGTGATGGAGAATACTAATGGGATATTGTTCTGAAAAAATGGAGACCACTTTGGTCTATGACAAGGTTGAGAAGTCGTGGCGTGCATATACGAATGTGCCAACGCATTTAACGAAATTCGCCAAGCAGGGCTGGGCGTTAGATAAAACCGTTGAGGAAGATGGACGTGTGATTGCGGCGTACTATCATGCACCGGCAAACGCTATCAGTATTCGCAACCCCAATGCGGCCAAGCGCCAGATGACAGACGAGCAACGTGCGGCGGCAGCCGAACGGCTACGTGGTGTGAGGGGGTGATGGGTTGGAGGTACATACTTTCACGCATGAAAAATTCGGTCAGATACGTGCGGTGGCAGATGCAGGCAGGGTGTGGTATTGCGGTGTAGATGTTAGTCGAGGGTTGGAGTTCAAGCAATATAAGATAGCAGTACGCGCCCATACTTTTGCTGATGAGTGTAAGTTGTTTGTGTTGCCGGACAAACACAATTATCCGCAGGAAACTAAGTGCATAAGGGAGGCGTGTGTGTATCGGCTGATACTGTATAGCAGTCGCAAGAGCTTGCAACAGTATGAGCGTTGGTTCACGCACACAGTGGTCAAAACTATGAAGGGATTTGAGGCACAATAAAACAGGATTATTATGACCACATAATTGATATGTGGCGTTATTTGGAGGACGAATGGGACTATTGGGAGTACGACGTGGTGGCGCAATGTTTTGCTGCGACTGGTTCAATTACGGAAGATGGAGGTGAGGACTGATTTTTGCGCCGCCTCTTTATACAGTCAGGTCTTTTTCTTTGCAATGGTTGGTTGACAACAATTTTTCGATAACAGAGCCGGAAGACGATTTAAGACATCTCATTAAACAACAGGACAACCCTCTGTTCCGTTTAATCCGCATTATTACACATGATAAAAGACGTTATAATCCTTATGTTATTTTTGTGAGCAGTGAAGGGTCTTGTAAGAGCGAAGAAAATATCCGGCATTTGGTTTATGAAGGTATTGCGGTCAATGGTCAGCGGTATGTGTTCAGTGAACGTTCTGCGTCTATGACTCGTACTGGTATATTTAGTTTCGTAGACGCACGTATAGCAGATGAGTTAAATAGGCGTATTACTATGGATATTACTTTTGATACAACGGTACTGTCCAAGTATTATGCTTATCGGGGTTTATTTTTCAGCTCGTGCCATTGTCTTGAGGGATGGCGGCCTAAGATTATTATAGTGCCGGATTTGACGTTGCCTGTTCCGCACCAGCACATAAAGTATCTATACGACTCTGAGGTGTCGTTTGTTGATAAAAATGGCAATGAGCGCACATGGAAACAGAAGGATATTGCAGAAACTACTCGTGATATGGAGATTAACGCCTTTGATGGCTGTGGCATCCATCATCCTGACATTACTAAAGAGGTGACAGAGATATTGGGCGCTAAGTCCCCCGTCACCTCTATTCTCTGGCGTGCGCCGTATATCAAAGGCGTGTCTCATTCGGTAGACTATGAAACCTTTTTTGAGGCACGTGGTGTAGAGTATATCAAAGACATTTGGGGGCGGTGGCATAGCATCCACGATAAAATGCTCATCTTCACCGAGAGTATGTACAAGGGTTTGAAATATTTCAAGCAATACGGTGATGGGCGCGATTGGGATAGGTATTGGGACTTATTTGAGAAATACGATCATTGTATCGGCATTGCAAAATGGAACTTCTCGTTCGCTGAAGAACCTGTGTTTACTCGCGCCAATTACCAGATATTGCAGGATTTGGACTTGCCATATGACGATTTCCGCAGTTTGGCTGATGACAGTATTGAGTGGGCCGAGCGGATTGTTGGTGGCGATATGCTGTACACTTATTGCTTTTTGGGATTGATGGCTGACCGCTGCACGCCTATCAATGCGTACTCTAAAGCTATTCTGAAGAATCCCGAAATGATGAAAGAGCGGACTGTGCGCAAGTTTTTGCGTGATTCCGCTAAGAAGTATATAGATGGCATGAAGTGCGGCAAGCTATGGCTGGAATCGTGCTTTAAGTTTTTAGCTCCTGATCTTATCTTGCTGATGGAGCATATTGGCGGTTTACCGTTGGTGGGGTCTTTACAGGCTGATGAGTTTTACTCTCGTGATTACGATGGTGTATATACGGGCGATTATCTCATTGAGAGAAATCCGCACATTTGCAGATCGGAGCATACTGTACTGCGTGCTGTGACCAATGACACGATTGATTATTATATCGGGCATCTTGCGAATGTCTGTATGGTGAATTGCCGGAGTTTGACAGCGCCACGTTTGAACGGAGCTGACTTCGATGGGGACTTGGTGCTTGTATTACAGAACTTCACAATGATGCGCGGTGTGCATCGTGACGCGCCTATTGTAATAGATGTTGAGGACAAGATTACGGCAAAGATGGAGCCAGATAATTCAGAGGGGCGTTTAGCTCTAACTATGCGTACTATGAAGTCTCTCATTGGTGAATATAGTAATTATAGCAGCGCTTATCATAACAAATGTCCCAAAACTGATGAACAACGTGCGATATATGAAGGGTATATTGACCAAATTTCAGTCCTGACAGGTAAGGCAATCGATCAAGCTAAAACGGGCGTTATTTTCCCCATGCCGCGTCGTATTGCAAAATTTGGGCGACCTCTACCCTATTTTATGAAATATCGCAAACCTTATTATGCGAAGCAGAAGCTCTCTAAGGCCCATAGTAATATGAATCGGCTTTGTTATGAGGTGGAACGTTGGCATAAACAAATACGGTGGCAACGTTGTGAGAAATTCGATTATACAATTATGTTGGACAATACCATAGATGTGCCGGATGATATATTTAGCATGATACGGGATATTTATAAGCAATATACTGTTGAGATGAATAGTTTAATGCTTGAGCAGAAGCGGGTTCGTGCATATCAGGACGAAGATATTAAGGCTCAGGTATCACGTTTCAATGCTAAAAACTATGTTATAGACTGGGATGTATATTACGACAAATACCGTCAGCTCTGCCGAGAGGTTTGCCCCGATGCGAAGATGCTGGCCAATATAGCGGTACGTTTGCAGTACGAAGTGTATCCTAAAAGTGAGTCTCGTTTTATGTGGGTTGTAGCTGAGAAGGGGATCTTAGAGAATATCTGTCAGGTCGAACATTTGAAATTGCCGCAAAGAGATCCTTTTGGCGAGTATTGCTATTTGGGACGGCGTTATTCGATGGTAGAAGTTCAGACTACGCCTCCATGTGAGTGCGATGATTTTAATGATTGGATTGGAGAGTGGCAATTTGATTAACGAGCGTTTGGAAGCTCGGCAATTTATTGAGGGCAACAACCTTAATAAACGGTGTGTATATCATATTTGTTATATTATGGCTAAATACTATCGGGATGACGGGTTGAGCCATGAAGCCATTCGCGAAAGGCTAAAAGAGTGGGAAGGTAAATACGGCTATTATTTCGAGTTTGATGTAAACAAAGTTATATATAATGTGATGGATAGCAGGACTCCCCTTCGTGGGGATGTTCCTGTTTTTATCAATACAACAGATATTGAAGAAATACGTAAACGGTTTGATAGCAAAAATACGCGACTGCTGGCGTTGGCGTTACTGGCGTATGGCAAAGCGTGCGCTAATAAATATGGTGATTGTAATGTATCGTTGCTGGGTGTGGCTAATTGGCTGCACGTTGACTACTCTAATCTGGTCAATCGCAGCTTTAAGGAATTGATAGACTTTGGGTATATTGCTCGTGTAGACACTAAAAAGAAGTGGATTAAGAGCAGCCGTAACCAAGTCACACGCATACATTTTAACGTGCCGTTGGTGAATACCGGCGACAATCGCGTGATGGATAACAACATTGTGCGGATATTTAATGAATATTTTTAGCCTAAAGGGTTTAATGGGTACTAATATAATCTCAGTCAAACAAAATAGTCAAATTAAGTAGTCACGACGGGATGAAACGGTATCTAATTTTTGAGCTAAAGGATGGTTGTATTTGATTAACATTACCCGTGAAGAATTCCTTTATTTACGTCAGCATGGCGCACAAGTTGTTGTGCTGAACAAGCAGGCCCCCGCCCGTAAGAAGCAGTATATGGTCCCTGAAGACCGTCTGACGGCGCGGTTGCTTGACCAGTATCATAGGGAGCAAAAACGGCATGGTTGATTTAAGACGGCGCTCTGACGAGCTTTTGGACGAAGAATATCTGTACCGCATCGGCAAGGCTAAAGATGATGGCTTGATTGCCGAAACGTGGGAGGAATTAACCCCCGTGCTGAACGAGGAGTGCGGGGAAGAAAAAGGCCCTTGCACATGGCGTAAGCATTACGCCAGTGGCAAGAAGTGGCAAGCCGTATTCGCCAAGCAGGGGTGCATTGAAGATGTTGCGGCGTTGCGGGAAAGGCAGCAAGGAATTGCCAAGGAACGTATAAAACTGCGCGATGAGCGCACCGCTTTAAATAAAGAACTGCGAGAACAGGCGAGATATGAGGTCAACAATGAGCTATGGGAGCGTAAGCTGGCAGAGCTGGGTCAGACCAAGTTCCCTGTGGTGGCAGTGCCACAGCTTGATGGTGACTGCTCTCTGTTAATCTGCCTGAGCGACTGGCATATTGGGATGACCTTTAATAGCTGTACTGGTCAATATGATACAGATATTGCATGGAATCGTTTGTCTCAATTATTATGCCAAATTCGGGACATTCAACAGCGGCACAATGTCGCTTCTGCTCATATTGTATTGCTGGGTGATTTAATAAGCGGCGCACCTCATCCTGTTGTCGCAATGCAGAACCGTGAAGACGTTGTGGATCAGGTTATACTTGCCGGTGAAATGTTGGCTCAATTTATATACAACATTTCAATGCTGTTTACCAACGTGTATGTTACTGCTGTAAATGGTAATCATAGTCGGCTCACCCCCAATAAAAAGGACGCTATCATTGGTGAACGCTTAGATAGGCTGGTTACATGGCACGCGACCACTGAATGTAAACACTTGCCAAATGTGAGTATTAGTCAACCTTTAGATGGGTTCCATGGTACGCTGGACATAATTGAGATTCGCGGCAAGTCGTATGTGCTTGACCACGGAGACTTCGACCAGTTTACTGAGGCTGGTGTTGCTAAGTTAATCTCTTATTTGGGCTTTGTGCCGAACGCAATAATCTCTGCGCACAAGCATACCCCAGCATATATGGAAGTCAATAGTGTCGCCTGTGTGCAGAACGGTTGTCTGTCGGGTGGTGGCGATCAATTTACGTTGGAACACCGTCTGGGCGGTAAGCCGTCGCAAACTGTATGTGTGTGCTCAGATGCGGGCATCGAAGTTATGTATCCGATTAAACTGATATAGTTTCATACCGCTTTCGTCTGTTGAACGATTCGCGGTTTTGGGTTGAGTATGTTCAACTCTCTCCCTCCTATTGTGGCGAAATGCCATATAATTGAGGGCGCTATGTATGGCGGGCAGACTCCCGCCGCGCCCTCCTATTCTAAAGGAGGAAAAATTGACTACTGATATACAGATTTTTAAGAATGAACAGTTCGGCCAGATTCGTGTTGTAGAGCGTGACGGAGAGCCGTGGTTTGTGGCGGTGGATATATGCGGAGCATTAGACATAGCGAATAGCCGTGACGCCCTTACGCGAATTGACGAAGACGAAAAGGGTGTAGCTTTAACCGACACCCTTGGCGGGGCGCAAGAAGTAGCTGTTGTTAATGAACCCGGTCTTTATTCTCTTGTCCTCGGCTCTCGTAAGTCTGAAGCGAGGGCGTTTAAGCGCTGGATAACGCATGACGTCATTCCTGCTATCCGCAAGACCGGAATGTACGCTACTCCCGCCACTGTGGAAGCTATGCTGGCTAATCCAGATACCATGATTCAGGTGTTGCAGGCATTTAAAGATGAACGCGAACAGCGCTTGGCTTTGGAGACAAGGGTTGTAGCGGATGCGCCTAAAGTAGCGTTCGCTGATGCTGTGGAAACGTCTACTGACAGTTGCCTTGTGGGGCAGTTGGCAAAGATAATACGTCAGAACGGATATGAGATTGGTGCGAACAGACTGTTTGAGTATTTGCGTAAAGAGGGCTATCTTTGTAGAGCCGGTAGTAATCGTAATATGCCGACCCAGCGCAGCATGGAAGCTGGCTGGTTTGAGGTCAAAGAAAGTGTTCTTGAGAACCCCGATGGCAGTATTCGTGTAGTGCGGACTCCGAAAGTCACCGGTAAGGGTCAAATCTATTTTGTGAATAAATTTCTTCGTCCAGAGGCAGTGAGGTCGGAATCGGCTTCCGGCACACGTGAAGGCACTATATGATGCTCGATGGATATAGGCTGGGTGTCCTTAACCACCCACCATTAGCGATTGCGAGGGTCTTCTTTCCCTTTCACCCTTGCATACGAAACGGGGCAGCTTTCATTTGGCTGCCCTGTTTTTGTGTTTAAAAATCTCAACACTGCGGAGGTGGTATGTAGTTTGTTCAAAATAGAGTATGGAAAAATCTTTATCACCCGTGGTGATAGCGCGGCGTTTGATATTGAAGTGCGACAGCCCGATAAAAGGACGGTCTATGAGTTAGCAGCGGGCGACACGCTAACCTTCACCGTTAAACCGTCTGATTCAGAAGTGGAGCATCTGCTTCAAAAAACGGGCAAGACCATTCAAATTGCCCCTGCTGATACTCAGAAGTGGGCGTATGGTAAATATTGGTATGATGTACAGTTGACGTTCGCTGACGGCACGATTAACACTATTGTGCCGCCCACCCCTTTCATAGTGTGTAGCGAAATAACCTTTGGGCAAGAAGTGCTTGGCGAGGATGGTAAACCCGTTCCCAGCACAGCTTGTAATCGTAAACATGGTGTACATTCGTTTGGGTCAGGAGCAAAACAGCTTATAGGTGTGGTGAATTTGTCCACATATAAGCAGTATGTGCCTCCAACTCCTTTAGAAAATGGCGCAACGCCGGATGAAATATTGAAGGGTTATGAAGCGTACAACGATAGTGGCGATGTGATTGTTGGTACTTTAGATGTTGATGATTTGAAGTACGATTTTGGCGAAGGGTTGAAACTTGATGGTCGCACTCTGTCTGTGGACAAGGATGTAGTAGATAAGACATACATTTATACGCAGATGGTGGCGGCAGATATTTGGACTATACAACACAACTTGAACAAGTATCCCTCTATCACGGTGGTTGATAGTGCGGGTTCATGTGTTGTGGGTGAAGTCGATTATAAAGACATGAATACGTTGACCGTGACCTTTAGCGGTGCGTTTTCTGGTAAAGCATTTTTGAATTGATGGAGGGTTAATCAATGAAGGTTTTGACGAACTTAGACCTTAACAAAAACCAGATTCTCAACGCTGTTTTGCAGGGTTTGGCTACTGCCCCGGAAAACCCCCGCGAGGGTCAGTATTACTATAATACGGCAGATAAGGTTCTGTATATATGGAACGGTACTGCGTGGGCTTCGTCTGGTGTCAAGGTAGAAGCATCAGCTACGAATGGTCATATTAAAATAGGCGACGAAGATGTGACCGTGTACGAACTGCCTGCCGCGTCTGCGGCAGTTGTCGGTGGCGTTAAGGCAGGCGCAGGTCTTGAGGTGTCGTCTGATGGCACTTTGAGTAAAACTATATCGTATTACAATGTAGTACGTAATGATGGTGAGAGCGATAATGATGCCCTAACTCGTGCAGTAGGTGAAGCTGCTCCCATTGAAGGTGATATTGCGGTCATACAGACGCTTATTGCTGAGGGCAAGTATTCTTATATGGCGTTTGTGTATGACGCTGGCGCATGGAAGGCTATGGACGGCAATGTAAGCGCCGAGAATGTTTATTTGTCTGCGGATATAGTAACCGCTGGTAGTTATACTCAGGTGGGCAACATTACTAAGGGCGCTAATGCCACCGGCTCTATTCCTGCCGCTGGTAAGAGTGTTAAGGATGTCTTTCAGGCGATATTCACCAAAGAGATGAATCCGACTGCTACGGCTCCTGCGGCAAGTGTAACGATGACACCTTCTGGTGCTAAAGAGGTTGGCACAAAGGTTACTCCGTCTTATACGGCTACGTTAAGTGCTGGCTCTTATACTTATGGTCCCGCCACTGGCATTACCGCTAAGTCTTGGGCCATATCTGCCACTGGTGGCGAGACCGCTACTACCGCTACTGGTTCCTTTGCGGAGCTGACTATTGCAGATAATACAAACTACAAGATTAATGCTACTGCTACTTATGAACAGGGCAATATGCCTGTGACCAATCTTGGCAATGAATATGGCGCGGCACGTATCCCCGCTGGTTCTAAAACTGCTAACTCTGCGGCATTGACCGGTTATAGGTCTTTCTTCTACGGCTCTAAGACGGCGGCTATTGAATTGAATAGTACCAATATTCGTGCGCTTACCAACAGCAATAAGGCCGTAGTAGCCAATCAAGAGTTGCAGATGCCTGTTGTCGAGGGTGCGGTGCAAGTTATTGTAGCCTTCCCCACCAGCATCAATAAAACACTTAAAAAGGTGTTAGATGTTGGCGCGTTTGGTACGGATATAGTGTCCAGTTTTACCAAGCAGGTTGTGTCTGTTGAGGGCGCGAATGGTTATGCCGGCGTTAATTATGACGTTTATGTTTACGCGCCTGATGCTGCGCTTGGTGCGAATACTTATAAGGTCACGATTGGTTAAAGGGACAGATGGGACGATATGAGGATTTTATTACATCTATACGTGATGAACGCCCTTTGAATTGTAAGTTTGATAATTCTGAACAACATCATATTATTCCTCGCTGTATAGGTGGTAGCGATGATGCCGATAATTTAATTTATTTAACCTATCAAGAGCATTTTACGGCGCATCGCTTATTGGCTGAAGATAATGCTGATAATTTCAGTTTAGTGTCTGCCTTTTGGCGAATGTGTAATTGCGGTAAAGATTGCGACGCAACAGCGTATTCACAAGGTCGTGCTCTATTTGTGCAACGTTTGAAGCAAGATTACCAAGGCGAAGGAAACCCTTTTTATGGTAAACACGTTACTGAGGAACACGCCGCTAAAATGCGTGAGGGGTTAAGTCGTGCGTTGCGCGGACGTGTTATTTCACCAGAGCATCGTCAGCATTTGAGCGAATCCTTACAAGGCAAAATGAAGGGTGTTCCTAAATCAGATCAGATGCGGCAAAACCTTAGTTGCGCCTTAATGGGGCATACTGTCTCGCAAACAACGCGAGATAAAATTGCTACTGCTCAACGTGGTGTGCCTAAAGGGCCATATCCTAAGCGATATTATCATTGTACCTGTGCTGAATGTAATCTTCCATTTGTAGGCACTTCGTCAAGCTCCAAATATTGTAAGGTGTGTAAGCAGATTAAAAATTAGTGAAAGGATAGCTATATATGGCTGATTATATAGAAAATTTTGCATCCAAACTTGATTTTGCGATGCCGTTCCAGAGGACTGGCAAGTTCCCGTTGGATCGTACTGACCTGTTTAGCTCTTATGCCGATGCCGTAAAGTATGCCGCTGGTGATACTGCTGACCCTGATAGCCGCGCATTATGTGGCACTTCTTATGTAGGTCAGGTTATTACCGTCTTTGAAAACGATGTTGTTACTGTCTATAAGATAGGCGCTAATCGTCAGCTTGAGTCGATTGGTGGTGCGTATACTCTCCCCAAGGCAAGCGCGACTGAGCTGGGCGGTATTAAGGTGGGCGCTGGTCTTAACATTTCTGAGGAAGGCACGCTGTCTGCTACTGGTGGCGGTACTGCTGATGCTGTTGAGTGGGCTAATGTTATTGATAAGCCTACTAAACTATCTCAGTTTACGAACGATCTTGAGTTTATTGATAAGACGGTTAGTAATTTAGTCAATTATTACGACAAGACCAGCGTAGACCAGATGATTGGTCAAATCGCCACTCTAAGTGTACAGAAGGTCGATAGTCTACCTGTCGAAAATATTAAGACCAATGTTATATATCTGATAGCCAAGGCCGGTACTACTGGCAACGATCTGTATACAGAATATATGTATATAGACAATAAGTGGGAGATATTGGGCGATACTTCTATTGATTTAACCAATTATCTCACTAAGACCGGTGACGCCAGCGCGACAACTGCGGCGTTCACTGCTGCGGCAGCTCGTGCATTGCCTGTTACTGGCGAGTCTTTGGCTATTATTATTGGCAAGGTTATTAAGTATCTTGCCGACCTTAAAGATGTCGCCTTTAGTGGTGATTATAACGACTTATCGAATAAGCCGAATAGCATCAAATATCACGACCTGTCTGTTACCACTGCTACTGCCACTTATACTGCTGAGGGTACTGTGCTAAATGTATCTCTGATAGATGCGACCACAAAGGAGTCTGTGTTGGCAGATGTCACCATTGATGCTGATAACAAGGTGACGATTACTTGTGCCGAAGCTCCTGCAAATGCATTAACCGCCCGCATAACCTATGTGGGAGTGTGATGATGGATGAAGTGTTATGCACCGGTTGATGATCCAAAAGATGTAACCACTAAAGAGTATGTAGACGCGGCAGATAGCGTTAAGCTCGAAGAAAGAGATTTAACCGAGCTTACCAATCCAGAGGTTTTGACTATCTGGAATACTATATTTGGTAACTAAGGGGTAGGATATGGCGATTAAATATAATGGCGAAAATGTAATGACGTATCTGCTTACTCTGTTGAAGGGCAAGTTTGATACTAAGGTTGACAAGGAGACTGGTAAGGGTCTGTCGGAAGCAAACTTTACTGCTGACGAAAAGACCAAGCTGGCTAATATAGCGGCAGAAGCTAATAAATACGAGTTGCCCAAGGCTACCAGCACTGAGCTGGGTGGCGTTATGGTTGGTTCTGGTCTGAAGTCTGATACCAGTGGCAAGATTAGTGTAGATACCGTTGATAATCTGACTTCTACTGACACTGACAAGGCTCTGTCGGCGGCTCAGGGTAAGGCTTTGAAGTCTGCCATTGATAAGATTACTGGCGATATAGGTGAACTTGGCGGCGGCGATATGATGAAAGCCACCTATGATACCGATGATGACGGTGTTGTAGATGATGCTGCCAAGCTGGGTGGTCATGCCCCTATCTATTTTGCCGTAGCTGATACTGTTACTACGGAACTTGGTAAGAAGGTAGATAAGGTTGATGGTAAACAGCTTTCGACTGAGGATTACACTACCGCTGAGAAAACTAAGTTGGGCAATATTGCGGCTGGCGCGGAAGTGAACCAGAACGCTTACGCCAAGGTGAAGGTCGGCGCGGTTACTCTGACTGCCGGGGACAAGAGCGACACGCTGAATGTTGAAGCGGGCGCGAATATGTCCGTCACCGCTGATGCTACCGGCAAGAAGGTTATCATAGCTGGTGATTATAAAACCGCTACTGTCGATACTGCTGGCCTGATGTCTGGCGCAGATAAGGCGAAGCTGGACGGGCTAAGTAATTATGACCTCAGCGCGGCAACCGCTACTAAGCTGGGCGGTGTAAAGATTGGCAGTAATGTTGATGTCACTACTGATGGCACTATCTCCGTTAAGGACGCTTCGACTGCTCAGAAGGGCGTAGTACAGCTTTCCAGTGCCACTGATTCTGACAGTGAAGTGGTAGCTGCTACCGCAAAAGCCGTTAAGTCCGCTTATGCTCTGGCTAACAGCAAGCAATCTCCCGCCACCACTCTTGCGGGCTATGGTATCGGTAATGCCTATACTAAGGATGAGGTCGATGGTCTTGTAACCAGTTCTTTCCATTACAAAGGAACCAAGGCGAAGTATTCCGATTTACCTGCTGCCGCTTCTAACAAGGTCGGTGACGTTTGGAATATTACCACTGCTGATAAGGCTAATAATATCAAGGCTGGTGACAATGTAGCGTGGACCGGTACGGAATGGGATGTGCTGTCTGGTGTTGTAGACTTGTCTGCATATACTCCAACTGCCGAGTTTATTGAATACACCAATTCTGAAGTGCAAGTTATTTGGGATCAAGTCTTTTCTGCATAGTTGAGAGTAGGGAGGTTGTATGGTGAAGTTTTACGGTAACAACGCCGTTACTAAACTGCTCCAACTCTTAAAGCCACAACTTGACGCTAAGGAGGTCGCTGGTAATAAAGTGACCTCTATTACTTCTGATAGCACTGATATACAGTATCCATCTGCAAAAGCTGTTTATACTTTATTGGATGGCGCTGTTAGGTGCGAGGTAATTGATACACAGCTCATCTTTTATGCGGGTGCTACCGTGAGTGGCACTAATTTAATTGTAGGATAGTGGGGTGAGTTTATGGCTGATATAAAAACAATTACTGTTAATGGTATTACTTATAACGTCAAAGACGATACCTCGTTCTCTGCAAGTGGAGATACGCTCACTGGCCCCCTCACTCTGGCTGGTGCGCCTACTGCCGACTTACATGCTGCTACTAAGAAATATGTGGATGATGGCGATAAAGACAAACTCAATAAGACTGGCGACACTATGACGGGCGCGTTGACGCTTTCTGGTGAACCCAGCGCCAATCTCCATGCGGCCACTAAGCAGTATGTAGACAATAAGCAAAAAAGTGTGACTGTTACATTGACTGTGGCAAATTGGTCGAGCAGTAATACGCAGACTGTTTCTGTCAATGGGGTGACTACTTCTAACATGGTTTTTATTGCACCTGCTCCTGCGTCCTTTTTGGCGTATTGTGATGCACAGGTACGCGCTACTGCACAGGCGGCGAATAGTTTGACCTTTACGTGTGAGAGTAAACCCGAAGCGGCATTAACAGTTAATATAGGTATCTTTGGTTAAACCAAAATTGAAGGAAAGGAATGAGGCCAGATCGCTGGCAAGAAGAAAACAAAAAAGTCTGCATCGTCTAAGGTGAAGGTCTCATCTAATGATGTTAAACGGTGTGGCTTATGTCCTGCGGGTGAACAGCTTCACCCTATTGAGGACTTTTATTTAACTACTAACCCTATACACGCAGACGGGCGTATGCCGGTATGTAAAACCTGTATGGCAAAAGCTTTGCTGGGTGACGATTATAGCAAAATTCAGGTACAGCCGTTCGCGGACCTGTTGCAAAAGATTGATGCTCCATGGTTTCCTGAAGTCTTGAACAGTTCGATTGCACAGTATAACAAGGGCTGTCAAGGTAAGACTGTGGCGAATGAGAGCCGTAAGCAGATAATTAGCAATTACTTGCGAAATATTAAGGTTCTCAAGCAGTATCGTAACGCCAAGGGCGAGACAATGACATGGCAGGAGTCGCAAGACTTTCTTGCCGCTAAGAATAATAGCGATGAGCCGTTGCAGCTCACGCGCCCTGTTGAGGCGGGATTTGTGCCGGTTACAGACCCAGACAAACCGATGTTTGCGCAGGATAAAGACGAACCTGTTACTATTACTGACGACATTATTCATTTATTCGGTGATGGTTATACTTACGACGAGTACCGACGTATGTTAGCGAAGTACAACCAACTCAAAGAGTCTTACGTTGATTTCACCAGTTTCCACACCGAAGCACTGGTTACTTACGTGCGTTTTAAGGTACAGGAAGAAATTGCTGTTGCTAAAGGCAATATTGGTGAGGCGCAAAAGTGGTCTAAGATGGCTGCGGATGCCGCAGATAGGGCTAAGATTAACCCAAAACAGATGAGCAAGGCTGACCTTGAGGGTGGCATTAACAGTTTTTCGGAATTAGCTCAGGCTATCGAGCAGGCGGTTGATGTCATACCCATTATGCCGCAGTTCCGCTATAAACCAAATGATGCTACTGATTTTTTGATTTGGTGTTTTGTGAATTATCTGCGTCGGCTTGAAGATAAGCCGGAGTGCTCTTATGAGGATGTGTACCGCTTTTATGATGAACGCAAAAAAGCATACATCGAACAATATGGCGATCCGACAGGTATTTTTGCTGATGACCCTACTGAGGTCAATCGTCCGCAAATAGAGCGGTTTATTATTGTTCCAAAAGATTCAATGGCAGATAACGAGTCGAGTGAGGTGGTGCTGGGTGGCGATTGATTATTCGCAAATTCAGTCCAAATTCGGTGACTCTTTAGAGAATTATGTGAATTTCGCCAGTTATTGTCGTTGGTATCCTGACAAGTTTCTTGACTTATGTAAAGGCCCTAATAACGGCTTTAAACTCGACATGGATGAACGTGTGCTAATGCGTTCATTGGCAAGATTTTTCAGCACATACGGTTGCTTGCCGAGAGGTGCAGCTAAGAGCTTTAGCGCACAGGCTGTACAATATGTCCTTGCTATTTGGTATCCCGGCATTACTCTCGCTGTTACTGCACAGACGAAAGAAAATGCCTGCAAAATTATGAAGGATAAATATTCCGAACTAACACGCGCTTATCCTTTATTGTCTAATGAGATCGCTAAAACAACTTTTACGCGCAACGAATCGGTTATTGTCTTTAAGAACGATTCTCGTATAGATGCCTTGGCTAACTCTCAAACGTCTAAGGGACAACGACGCAAGCGTATCAATGTTGAAGAAGCGGTATTAGTAGATAATTTTACCTTTCAAGACGCTATTGAACCCATTGTTGAAGCTCCTCGTTATACAATGGGCAAATTGGGTATTGTTGACCCATGCGAATTGAATCAGCAGATTAACTTTCTCTCTACTCCCGGTTGGCGTTCGTCAGATGAATGGCGGCACTCTGTTACTATGTGCCGTGACATGATTGACCTAAAGGGGTCGATGGTTATTGGTGCGGACTGGATGCTGCCCTGTTGGTTCGGTCGAGGCTCGTCTAAAACGCAAATACTCGAAAAGCGACGCAATATGTCACCAACGGCTTTTGCGCAAAACTATGGCGGTACATGGACAGGCAGCTCGGACAACGCCCTTATTGACATCAATCACTTTATGGCGTGCCGCAAACTGGATAAGGCTATTATGCAAGCCGAAAGTAACACCGATGAATACTATATGGGTGTTGACGTGGCGCGTTCACAAAAGACTAACAATAACCAATCTTCTATTGTGGTGGCTAAGGTTGACCGAGACCACGGCACTAACCGTGTCAAACACGTTGACATTGTTAATGTAATGAGCGTGCCGAACATATTAAATTTTTCCGCGCAAGCGGCAGTTATTAAGCGCACAGCGGCGAAATACCACCCCAAGATGGTGATTTGCGATGGTAACGGTCTGGGTTCTGGTTTGATAGATAAATTGCTGGAAAATAATGTAGACCCTATTACGCAAGAGACATACGAGGCGTGGGATACCATTAACACCACTAACCAATCAGAAGACCGCAATGCTCCTAAGTGTTTGTACGATATTAAAGCCCAAGGTGTGCAATCTCGTATTATTACAGACTTTATCAATATGGTAGATAGTGGAACATTGCGGTTGCTATGTAAGCGTGAGGAGGCCGAACTCTATAATGAGTGGCAAGCTAACAACGACTTTGACATTACACCGTATGTGCAAACTGACCTATTGTTTGATGAGGTTGCTAATCTCAAGCTTAAATATCAGGCAAGTGGCGCACTATCAGTCGAAAAGGTGGTGCGGCAGCTTGATAAGGATAGATTCTCTGCGTTAGTCTATGTTCTCTATTATATTAGTGAATTTGCATCGGCGCTCACCGTAAAGAAGTCAATGCCTATCGACTTCTTTGTTTTTCGTGCGCCTAAAATTAAATAAGGAGGTGTTGAGGTGGCCGACAAAGAGAAGGCGGCAACGCTTGAACACGTAGAGGCTGCTACGCCTCCCATGTCTCTTGCTGCTGAAGCGAGTAAAACCTTCGATGTAGCAGGGCTAAGAACCGAGCGACAGCAAGCGTGGTTTGCTCAAGTCGCCAAGATTATATATAAAGACCTCAATAATAGTACACGTTCTACTGTTTTCTCTAAGTACACCAAAGACCAAATAGCATCCTACCTACAAAATCCTGAAGCCAATGAGGAGCAACTGCGTAATGCGGTTGTCATGTTGTATAACCTCAGTTCGCATTTTGTACGCCTTATTCGGTATTTCAGCGAATTGGTGGATTGCGCTTATATTATTAGTCAAACAGCTTTTGATGAGTCTGACGATGAGCAGGAGACTTTAGATAAGTACCAGAAGACTGCTGTGTTTCTGGCTGGGTCCGACCTAAAGACGCAGTGCCAAAAAATCTTAACCGTGTGCTTCCGTGAGGACGCTTGTTATTGTACGACATGGATTACTAAAACGGGAATGTCGTTTCAGATTCTTAATCCACAGTATTGCAAGATAGTGTCACAAAGTCAGAACTGCTTAAATATCGCATTTAATTTTTCGTACTTTGATCAATACAATGATGAGTTGGAGTTCTACCCTGCCGAGTTCCAGACCAAGTATCAACAATATCAAAAAGACACTACCCAGCGTTGGATAGAACTGGATGCTCCTTATTCGTTCGCTATTAAATATCATCAGGATTTGTTATATTGCCTGCCTCCGTTGGGCGGTATTTTGCGTGAGATATATTCACTGGAAGATTATCGCGATTTGAAATTGACGGCTCAGGAATTGCAGAACTATAAGCTATTGGTGATGGAGCTTGGCCTGAATAGTCAGGGCGAATGGAATCTGGACTTTGAGAAGGCTAAAGACTTTTTCTACAATTTGGAAGCTGTGTTACCGCCGCAAATAGGCGCAACATTGAGTCCTATGAAGATTACCCCTATCGACTTTGAACGTAGTGGTACTGCCGAGAGCGATAAGGTAGCAGAGTGCCAAGACTCTATTTGGGCATCGGCTGGCGTTAGCAGTCTTATCTTTTCTGGGTCGTCCACATCTTCTCGTGCGCTGGAAATCAGCGGTATGGCAGACGAGTCGATGACATGGAGTTTGGTGCAACAGATTGGCGTAGCTATTAACCGCATTTTACAAAAACAAACGTTTGCCAAGAGTTTTCGTATAGTGTTTTTGCCTTGTGGTCGTTACACCCGTGAAGCATATCAAAAGTCGTTGAGTAGCGGTATTCAGTATGGCCTACCTGTTACTCCCTTGCTGGCAACGATGGGATTGGAGCCGTTATATGCGCTTGGGTTGAACCATATCGAAGCCAAGGTACTTGACCTATCCAATAGGTTTGTGCCGCTTCAGAGCGGTAACACCATTTCAAAGTCTGAGGGAGGCAGGCCGCAAGCTGAGGGTGGCGACTTGACTGACGAGGGCGCACGCAGTCGTGAGAAGAAGTAGGTGTAGTAATGGACAAGTTTATATTAGTGTTTGATGAAAACGCAAAAGAGCAACTGTTAAAAGACGGTTATAAGTTGCTTTCTTCTGTCCCCTCTCCTATGGGTATGGCTTATTACTTTGAGAATAAGCCCGAAGTAACTAAGGTGTTCGCAGGCCAACAGGTCGTGTTCACAAATATACTCCCCTTTTAAGGGGCATTAAGCCCATGAAAGGAGGTGAGATGGATGGATAACAAGCTATTTACTTGCAGGGCGACTTATAGTGTTGACGATTCTTATGTGTCTGACAAGTTTATAAAGCTCCGCGTGAAGATTTGCCATACTGGTCAGAATCTTAATGGCAGTGTGATTGATGTGGATACGCTCAAAGCGGCGTTGCCTACGCTTGCCAACTCTCCCATCTTAGCTCATGTGGTTAAGCAGGAAGATGGCACTTATGACTTCGCCGGTCACGATATGAAAATAATTCCCGACCCTATGAATGAGGGTGAATATCGTATCGAATATCTGGAAGCACCGGTAGGTGTATTTCCCGCTGACAATCTGGAATCGGTTATTGTCGAGGAAGGAGACCGCCATTATTTGTATGCTAATGCTTATGTGTGGCGTGGATACAGCAATCTGGCCGGGGATATTATTGCGCAGCGTGAAACAGCAGATGTGTCTATGGAAATTGCCATAGATGCTTATGAGTATAGTGAACAAGATAATTTGTTCTATATAACAGCTTTCCAGTTCGCAGGGGTGACTTTGCTGGGTGCAAATAAAACTCCCGCTATGGAAGGTGCAGAAGCTACTACAAAGTTCTCCGTTGAGGAAAATGATGAAAAACTGGCGAAATTGCTCTTTGCGTTAAGCAAGGAGCTTTGTAATAACCCCCGAAAGGAAGGTGACACTGAGTTGCCCAAGACTAAGAATACTGTTCCTGTTAAGGAAATAGACAAGCAGGAAATACCGGCAGAGGAAATGGAGACTATGAACACTCAGACTGAGGATGTGGGTGAGGTAACTCCCGCTGAAGAAATGGCTGAGATCGCTACGTTCTCTGCGTCTTATGAGCAGAGGCGTGAGAGTTTACGACAAATTATGCCTTGCCACTGCGATGAGACTTCCGAAATGTATTGCTATCTGCTTGACTTCGATGACCAGTATGCGTATGTCGAAAAGCATTTCTGGACGATAGATAAGCATGAGCGCACTAACGGACGTTTCGCCTATAAGTTTGATGAGGCCACGCAGTCTGCTGAACTGACTTCCGATTTTGAGCGGATGATAGTTAAGTGGCTGACTGTGGAGGAGGCCGCCAAGTTAGAGGAGTCTCGCAATGTATTCACCGAAGTCGAGGAACTGCGTGCTTATAAGCGTGGCATTGAGACTGAGCAGGTGTTTGCCGAGTTCCCCGATCTGGTTGAGAACGAGCAGTTTATGGCATTAAAACAGGACAATACCAAGTTCTCCATAGAGGAACTGAAGCGTGAGTGTTATGTCATACGTGGCATGGCTCATGTGCCTGCGGCGCAGGACGATGAGGAAATTGCTCCCAAAATTTCTGTCAAGCATATCGCAGATGAGCTGAAGAACACCCCTTATAACGGCGTTTTTGAGGCTTATGGCATTACTAAGAAAAACTAAATCAGGAGGAAAACATAATGCACGGCATTTGCATAACTGAAAAGCTGTCCGGCACTTTTAATGGTGTCGATCTGGTGTCTGTCCGCTACATGGTGGGCAACACCCCCACTGCCATAGATAACGGTAGTGTAGTAGAGGTGGGCGCACTTGAGGCCAACTCTCGTGAGGTCTGCAAGGCTACTGCCCCCAAGAAGAATTCTGCTAAGGCTGCTATCGCGCTGATAGCCTCCCCTGAAGTTATTTATGATGAGCGCCTTCAGAACGACCTTGGCAACTTTGAGAACGAGGCCAATGCGGTCTCTCGTGGCTATCTGCTTGAGAAGCCTCATCAGATTTTTGCTGTGACCGGCGAGGTTCTGGATGGCGATACCGCTCGTATAGTGGGTGCGGCTGTGGAGCTTCAGGATGGCACTAAGCTGCTGGCTGTGGCTACCAATACTCAGGGTTCTACTAAGATTGGCGAGATTATAGAGGTGTTCACCAAGAAGGGTAAGACCTATTACGCCATCGAAACTTGCTAATCAAACGATAGGAGGATAACATAATGGCTTTCGATATAACCAAAATTAACGATGTCGCTCAGGTCGCTGCCGACATCACCAATGGTCGTTCCCTTCAGGGCTACTCCACTGAGGACGGCAATAAGCTGGTTTACGATGCTCTTGTAGATGCCAATAACGGCAAGACTTATCTCGACCCTCGTGACCTGCGTGACGGTAAGTGCTCTGCTCTGTTCGCTCTTATTGAGACCATCATCAAGAAGACTGTTGTTGAGGGCGTAAAGGGTGATCCCTTCCTGAGCAAGCTGGTCGAGACCCGTGTAGTTAATGCTGGTGAAAAGCCCATATTCCGCATTAAGGACGCCAACTGGTACACCGTATCTGAGGTTTCTGGCGGTAATCAGGCTCTCCGTCGTCAGCGCATAACCGGCACTGAGGAAGTGACCATTCCTACTCGTTGGCACGCTGTTAAGATATATGAGGAGATGGAGCGCCTGCTGGCTACCATCGCCAATATGTCTGAGATGATCTCTGATGTCAACGCCTCCTTCCAAGAGGACATCTGGCAGCAGATAGCTGTTATTTGGCAGAGTCTTACTCAGGAGCAGATCGGTGGCGCTGTTTACGACATCACTGGCTCTTGGGACGAGGAAGCTATGCTCAAGCTGATTCAGCACGTTGAGGCTAAGTCCGGCCAGACTGCCGCCATTTATGGCACTATGCTTGGTCTGTCTAAGATGACTTCTGGTGTTGTCGCTGATTCTGCTAAGGAGGATATGTATAACATAGGCTACTACGGTAAGTTCCGTGGTACTAATGCTATCAAGGTTCCTCAGAGGCACAAGATTGGTACTGATGACTTCCTGTTCAATGATAAGGTGCTGACCGTTCTGGCTGGCCCTGTTAAGCCTGTGAAGCTCGTCATTGAGGGCAACCCCCTTATCAACCTTGGTTCTTTCTTTGACAATCAGGACCTTACTCAAGACTATGTATATGGTCAGAAGTATGGTGTGGGCTATGTTGCCGCTGAGGGCGTCATAGGTCGTAATACCCTGTCTTAATAAAGCAATAATGCGGGCTACTCCTTTGTGGGGTAGCCCTTTTTGGAATGAAAGGAGAGATTGTTAATGGCTAATAAGGCCAGCACAACCAAGAGCGCCAGCAAGAGCGCAGCCCCGAAAACACCCAAGCAGACTAAACCGAAGTCTGAGCCGGTTGTTCCAGTGCAGGATACAAGTACAGTACAAGTCGAGGACACAAGTTCGCCCATAGTTGAACCTCCTGTTCAGCAGGTGTGGCGTGCCAGCGACCATTTGACTGAGCGCGTTCCTGTGCGTAGCGCTATATACGGCACGCTAATATATGTAGACTCCCTCACGCATCGTAAATGGGTGTGGACGGAGTTTGGCCAGCGCCATGAAATTGCGTTAGAGGTATTAGAAAATGCCCGTAATACTCAGCCCTCTTTCTTTATAGATGGATGGTGGGAGATTGACAGTGAATACGTACACAAACAAGAGGTGCTGGATTTTCTTGACGCAGGCAAGTTCTATCAGGCTGAGGTCAGCATTGATAACTTTGATTCTTTGCTCAAAAAGTCTACTGCCGAAATTAGTGCCGTAACTTCCAAACTGCCTGTGACGCAAAAGGTACAGCTTGCTCGTAGGGCGCAAGAGCTTATCAATGAAGGCAAACTGGATTCTGTCAAGGCTGTTCGTGCGCTGGAAAAGACTCTTGGTGTCAATTTTGAGATGTAGGTGACAGGCGATGGCAACATCATACTCAACTGTGTATAATGCTGCCCTATTCTATTTCCGTGACACCGACCTTTTCTGCCTGATCGAAGCAGAAGCCGAGGCTGTGTTGCACGGCTATATGATGCAGGCAGTAGCAAATTTTGCTCCATACTGCAAGCATGATTTGCTTGACCGTGATGAGGAATACGGCGAGTTCAAGGCCGACCTGACTGATATTGAGGTGGATATACTCGCCTTGGGTATGGCTGTTGGCTGGACTGAGCACCGTGTTCGTTATCAGGACAATTTGCGAGATCGTATGTCGTCTAAGGATTATACCTATCATAGTCGCGGCAATTTGCTTGCGTCTATGCACGACATTATGAACACGCTTAATCGTAAGTTTCGCAATCGCATGATGGACTATACGTATAACAACGGGGACATCTCCTCTCTGCATATATAGGAGGTGTTTATGTCTCTTACTGTATTTCTCAATGCGTTGACGGGACGCTTATACAAAATATTGCCAATGCGAGAGCATCAACTCGCTGGCGAGGAAGTTTATTTGGAGTGCTATCTATGCACTTTGTCGTTAGAGTTAGAAGGCGCAGGTTACACCTTCCCCTGTCTATGCGATGACGCTGACTATATCACTATTCTTAATACGGTTAATGGCATTGACTGTGAAGATGATGTGCGGCTGATTCGACGCGAGACCTTTAAAATGTTGCATTTGCTGGACAACATCCAATGCAAATATGGCGGTGATGATGATGCCTAATACTAATTGGGGTTTGCACAGAAGGTATTACGGCGAACATCATACTGACCGTGATGCGGCTGTGGCAGAAGCAAGAGCAGATTTTATGTTAGATGCTCCGCTTAATCCGGCGTGGATGATTGCCACTGTGCGTGGCGTGCAGATTGGTATGCTGGTCAAAGCGTCTGATGCGCCGGAGGAAAAATGGTTCAATGCTCCGTATGATGCCGATATTAAAATAGGCGATATACTGACACTCAATGGTTATGAATGGCTTTGTACCAAGTTGAGTAACACCGATGATGTAACGCTAAAAGGCTTTATTAAGCAATGTAATCTGAATTTGCAGTTTCAGCTTAATGACAGCACGATTCATAGTGCATGGTGCGTATTTGACTCTGGTGTTTACTCTACTACGTTGCACGGTGGTAAATACGGCGACGTGGGCGCACAGCAGTTTAAGGCGTATCTTCCCTATAACGAGGAGACCCGTTGTTTACAGCGTGATAAGCGGCTGGCTACTGAGATATTGTATTATCCTGATGGCTCAAAGCATTTGCGCTGCTATAAGGTGACTGCTAATGACAGTGTGAACGGTGCGTTCGGTGAGGGTCGATACATTGACCTCAAGTTAATTGAAGACCTTGATTCATCTGCCGACAATGTGGATTTGATGATATGTGATTATATTGCACCCGACGCTGATCTTGATAAGCCGGGAGGTGGATGGATTTAATGCCGAACCTCTCTGAGTATACCGATATTAAAAAAAAGATTATCAATCTCATAGTTCACGACCGTGAATGTGTAGACTTAATCTCTAACACAACCGGCAAGACGTTGCCTGCCGCTGATTTGATTCAAACTTCTAAGTCTGTCAATCAGATACACCCGTATGACTTTATGCCGGGGTCAACCGAGCAGGCTGAGTGCCATGTGGGTGTCGAAGTATATGACGATAAAATTATCAATAACGCGGTGGCGAGGTACGAGGTTGATATTTTGATTTTTGTGCCGACTGTGTTGATGGTAATGGACGGCGGCGTGCGGCGTGACGCTATCGCGGCGGCCATAGATAGGCTGATAAACAATAATCTGTCATTGGGCATAGGTGAAGTTAGGCGTATTCCGGGGGCTTGCAAAGAGCCGATGGATGGTTATAGGTTGCGTATTCTGCGGTATCGTGTGGGTAATTACAACAATCTGGGAGAAACCCTTAATGCCTTTAGATACGATTAAGATGTTTATGGGCGACCCGTATGTGCTGAATGAGCATATTACGATACGCCAACCCACATTGCGTGAGATTATTGATTATGGTGAACGCGACTACTTATCTATGGTATCTTTGTTGACTGCGTATCCGTCCGATATGAAATCAGTGCTTTGGGATATGGGCGTTGACTATACCAAAGTGACAGATTTTGAAGTCTTTGTCGCCTTTTACCGTTTTCTAACTCCCGATAAAACTTCTATTCTATTTGGAGATTTGAACCTGTCTGCTTTAACTCCTGACACTAATGCCGTTGGCGAGATGTGCTTAGTCGGGCCAGATGGCACGGTGATTGATTGGAATATTCACCGTATGATTTTTGAGTTTTTGGCAACTTCTCACATGATGCAAAAGCAGAGAGAAAAACCGGGCAATGAGCGCACCAAACAGGTGCTTATTGATTGGGACAGAGAAGACCGTGAGGCCGCAGCACGTAAGCCGTATCGGTCTCCATTTGTGCCGTTAATTTCTGCCATGGTAAACAGCGCAGGTTTTAAATACGACCATCAAACAGTTCAGCAACTCACCATTTACCAGTTTTATGATGCCGTACAGCGTATTCAGCTTATCAATTCTGCTCAATCGCTATTGTCTGGTATGTACAGTAACCCGTTTATGGACAGCACAAAAATAGACAAAAAGTATCTGAACTGGCTGGGTGAGTTTCCTAAAACATAAATAAAAGGAGAATATAATGAACAAGTCGAGTTTCGTTATTGATAAAATCCGTCGAGTGCTTTTCTTTGACGGTGCAGATGATGCCGTCCTGTTCAATCTGACCCAGATTGAAGATGTAAGCATGAACGCCACCGTTGATAACAATGAAGTTCTGGACGCTATGCAGAATGTTATTATGACCATCGAAAAGGCTAAGAACATGGAGATTGCCGGTAATGCGTCCTTCTTTGATATGGCTCTGCTTGGCGCTCAGTGGGGTAGCGGTGTTGAGGATTCTTCTGCCACCGTTAAGTTCGCTGTGCCTTGTTTTGAGCCTTATACCTACAAGGCTGATGCGACAACGCACGAGCTGAAGCATGAGATAGCCACCGGCAGTCTGGGTACTGGTATAGCCAAGTATGCTTATAAGCTGAATAAGGACGGTTCTATCGCTAAGAAGTATGAGTACGTTGCTGATACTGCTACTGCGGATAAGTTCAGCATGGCTACTACTGGCAATAAGACCACCTTCACCCCTCCTACTGGCTCTCAGGATGGCGATATGTTCCTTATCGCCTATGAGTACGAGGCCAATGAGACTAATAAGGCTTCTCGCGTTGTTGACAATGCCGAGGTCTCTGCTAAATCTGGTCGTCTGATGATAGAGTGCCTGTTCCGTGACATCTGCAATAAGGAAATCATGTATTATGGTTATGTTGTATGCGATAACGCTCAGGTAGATGGTAACGTAGATGTCTCTCTGACCACCGATGGCAAGCACCCCTTCACTATTAAGGCGATGCCTGCTTATTGTGCTGAGGAGAAGAACCTGCTTACCTTCGTCATCCCCGATGTAGCGTAATGCCAAAGCTGGAATGTCAGTGGTGCGGCGCTGCTTATGACGCTTGCGCTGATTCGGTTAAATTAGGTTCTTGGCGTGCTTCTGCCTGTTGCTCTGAGCATTATCAGGCGAAGATTATTGCGCTGGACCTGCACGCCGGTAATATTACCGTGGATGAGGCGCGGCAAATGTTTGACGCTCTTGGCGTAGACCCTGCGACTGCGACTGCGGTTATTGGGTTGGACAAGTGTGTTGCACCGCTATTAAAACAAACTAATGACAAATTAACACCGCAAGCTGTCAGCCGCAAGGAGAAAAAGCGTAGGCGTTAAGATGTTAGAGCAATGGATTGACCGCCATTGCTCTTTTTCGATTATCACTGTAATGACGTGGTAATGGAAGAAGGGCAATGGTGTGGCGCTTTGAATGTATGTTTTTTCTTATAGGGAAGTACATTCACTGTGCTTCCCTATTTTTTACTGGTATGAAAGGATGAAATAAATGTTAACGATGCCTGCCTGTGGCGGCATACCATACGATGACGCTGACATGGTGTTCTTGGTTAACAGGAACCAGGTTATAGCGTATCTGGTAAATGACCCCGCTCTGCATTTGTATGATGTATTTTTGGGGTATGATAACAAACTTATTTATGTGTTCCGAAAGGCTGACACCAAAGAGCTTTTTCGTAAATGGAAAAACCATGAGCTATCTGTGCCGCATATAACAGGTGGTGTTTCATGCGATTGATAGCTACCGATCAGGCTTCTAATGTGTCTGGCATTGCTGTGTTGGATGATGGCGTGCCAATACATTATGAGGCGATTGATCTCTCTAAGGATAAAGACCCTGACCATCGCACTAAGGAAATGTTTTTGGCTATTGTGGCCCTATTTGAACAGTACAAACCCGACTACATTGCTGTAGAGGGCGTACAAAAACAGGCCAACGATAAAACCATGATTATGTTGAGTGGTTTACGCGGTATGCTTATTGGCTGGGCATATTGCCATTGCATACCGATAGTAAGTCCTATGCCGGTGGAGTGGCGCTGTGTGCTGGGTTATGCACAAGGGCCAAAGGTCAAACGAGAACAGCTAAAAGAACAAAGCGTCAATTATGTGCGAGAACGGTTTGGTATTGTCGCTACCGAGGATGAATGTGAAGCCATTTGTATTGGTGTGGCAATGTATTCCCAACTCGCAAATACAAAGTAAAGGAGTTTTCCTTCATTTATGGCAGATAACGAAGTCAAAGTAGCACTCCCCTCCCCTCTGGAAAATTTGCAGCTCCCCGACCCTGCATTGGTAACGTATTATGACAATGCTATCAATCATCGGTGTTTCTGGATAGATTATGACATAGACGAGACCTTGTTAGAGTTGGCGCGGAATATTATAGCCATCAATCGACAGGACAATGGCGTGCCTGTTGAGCAACGCAAGCCGATTGTGATTTGGGTATTTTCTTATGGTGGAGACTTGGATAGCACTTTCAGCTTCTTGGATATTTGTGCGCTCAGTCAAACGCCCATTATAACCATCAATGCTGGTATTTCTATGTCGGCTGGTCTGTTGATTCTGCTGGCGGGGCATAAGAGGTATTGTCTGCCTCGTTCGCAGGCGCTTATACATACAGGCAGTTTGTCGGGCTTGTCTGGCACGTATGAGCAGACTGAGGCATATATGAACACCTATAAAAAGAGTGTAGAGGTTATGCAGGAATTTGTGCTGAACCGCACTCGCATTGATAAGAAAGAATTTTCTAAAAAAAAAGCAAAAGACTGGTATTTAAATGCCGCAGAGCAGATTGAAAAAGGTGTTGTAGATGAGATACTGGATGATTTGTCCAAGGTAATGTAGTATGGGTGCTTTTTACGACACTTCTGCTTTGCTCATCGCTCAGGAGCAGGCATTTAATGAGCATTTCTTCATATCCAGTGTGACGGCGGCAGAACTGGAACATATCAAAACCAGTGATAGCAAGTCTGGCGAACTAAAATATCAGGCACGTAAATTGGTGCGGTTACTTGACGAACGTAAAGACGAATATACAGTTGTTGTGGATGATACGGCTGTGCGGGCCGAAGTGGACAAACACTTTATGCCGTTGTCCAACGACAATCTGATATTAGCCAGTGCGTGTTTAACATCATGTGAGATTGTATATAGCCAAGACTTGTGTATGCGCTTAATAGGCGCACAGGTGTTTGGGCTGAATATGCAGAGCTTTGAGCGCGTTGAGGATGATGAGGTTTACACAGGTTATAAACAAGTTGTGATGGCTGAATCGGAATATGCGACGTTCTTGAACCAACTGGATGATAATCGCTTTGGATGTTTGACAAATGAATATTTAATCTGTTATGCGGATATAGACATGGAAGTACGTGAGTGTTTCCGTTGGACGGGCGACGAATTTGTGCCGGTGTATAATAAACAACTGCGTTCGGTGTCTATGGGGGACAAGATTAAGCCCAAAGACGAGTTTCAGCGGTGCGCCATTGATAGTCTGATGAACAATACTGTCACCTTTATATCTGGTAAGACGGGTTCTGGTAAGACTTTGTTAGCTCTGACTGCTGCTATGCACCTTGTAGACACTTACAAATATGACCGTGTGGTTATAGCGAGTAACCCTGTGGCGGTGCGTGGCGTGCAAGCATTAGGTTATTTGCCCGGTACTGTCAATGATAAGCTGTTATCGGGTGCATTAGGCAATATCTTGACCTCTAAGTTTGGTGATCGGATGCAGGTGGAAATGCTGATTCAGCAGGGCAAGATTCGGTTGCTGGATTTGGCGGCGTGCCGTGGTAGTGAGATTAAGGATAATGAAATATTGTTTTTGACCGAGTTTGAGAATGTCACGGTTGATATGGCTAAAATCATACTCAGTCGTGTATCGTCTGGCGCAAAGGTGTTTGTGGATGGCGACTTTATTTCACAAACTGACAGCCATCTGTTTACCGGGGGCAACAACGGCATGAGGCGGTGCATTCAAGCATTTAAGGGCGACCCGCTATTTGGATATGTAGACCTGCCAAATATTTGGCGTTCTCATATTGCAGAACTGACCGAAAAGCTATAATACCCGACATGGATAAGAATGAAAGGATTAAAAATGTCAAAAAATATCAACTTTAAGAAGCAAGATGAATGGGTTGCGGCGAAAGTGCCGCAACCTTTTACTTTCGAGTATGAAGGCGAGACGATTGAGGTTAATCCTGTGTTTTCGCCTGAACAGTGTATGCGCATGGGGGATGAAATTACTGCCATAGTTGTAGGAGCAGATAGGTATTATCCTGAATTGCGCACTTTTGCTCAACGCTTATCGGTGGTTAATGCCATTGTAACTAACATCAAGATAGACAGAGACCATATTCTCCGGCATTGGAATTGGCTGATGTATACGGATTTTTATAACAAGTTGTGGCAAGCGTGCAGTGAAGATGTGCGGGATTTTATACGCAGTCTGTTTGATGCGGCTGAGGAGCAGATTAAACATTTACTGGATATACAACATAAGAATGCTGTGGATTTGCTGATGGAGACCCTTTTAGACAAAGCAAATCAGTGGATGGATAAACAGATTAGTGGTGTCAATGTGGAGTCTGTGCTGCAAGCTGTGCAAGACCTCAAAGAATTAAATCAAGAAGACAAGTTAGTACCGAAGATATTGGAATTTAGAGATAGGAACGGTGGTGACAATGAAACCGTTAGAGGAGAGGTTAGCGGAATACCTCAAGAAGAACCCTAAGAAACTGATGGGCCGTGGTGTTGCACCGCAGGCCCTACAACGGACAGCAGAGCGTTTTGCGAATATGGCAGAATTGGCAGCTAATAACGCTATACCGACAACCGGTAGTATTACAGCGGAGGCAAGTGCGGTCAAGATAGATGGTACTACTGCTATGTTTACAGTCGATTATGACCACGATACTGCTATGCGTGATAGCTTTTTACCAGACCCTAAAAATCCGTATTATTCGAGCGGTCAGGCTGATTTGCTGTATTTGTTCAACAATGGATGGGAGTATGACGATGCAAACGCGCCGTATGGAGAGTGGCGTGGTATGCGTGTTCGCGCCGTTTCCACTCGTGCAGGATCGCATTTTGTGCAAAAGGTAGCTGACTTGATGGAGAAGGCTGTGCCGGGATGCACTGTACAAATTAACCCCGCTTACGGAGTGCGTGAACGAGGGGGTGAGCAAGAATGAGCAATTATGACTTTCAAGTATTTACTCAATTAGTGCCGAGTGGGGCTACTATTTCTGAGTTACGCAAACAGGTACAAGATTATTTCGACAAAAATGCAATCAAGGTCAAATTTAGTAATTTCGACCTTAGTGGTGCTGCGTCAGATACAACTACCAAACAAATTAACGCAACCGCCAATGCGTTGCAAGCGATTAAGCTCTCTCTGCAAGAAATCAATACGGCGCGGAACAAGATAGTTAAGGCCGGTACTGAGAATACCTCTAACCAAATTCAGGCATACAATAAGCAGATTAAAGATAGTGTTGTTTCTCTTAAAGAACTAATTAACACGTATGCCAAATTGAATGGTGGTAAGAACGTTGAGTTCCGAGATTTAACCCCGTTGTTGAACCCTACTGATATTCAAGCGGCGACTGATGCTTTACGTAGCTTATTGCAGGGCGCGGGCATGAACGGTGCTGCTGTGGAGACAGCGCTGGCATCCTTTAAGAAGGGATGCTGGGAAGTGTCGGAGGCGGCGGCTAAAGCGGCTGATGCGGTGCAGAAAATGCACTCAGAAATGGCGGCTAAAGCGTCTGCGGCCACAGCAAAAACCGGGCAATCTGTTTACGCTAAATACAGTGATATATCTGCGCCGGATATTGCCAATTATACGGTGGATACGACCAAATTGGTGCAAAGTTATCAGGCGGTTAAACAACAGATTACCGACATACAGACCGTACAAAGTTCCGGTGCTAAAGTTTCGCAAGCACAGTGGCAGTTATTGATTGATGCTGCACAGCAGTATGAAATCGCTCTCAAAAATGTCAAGGTTGAACAAAAGGATGCTACGGCAACGCAAAAGAAGGCAGATAAAGAACTGGCCGATTTGGATAAGTTGCAGAACAAACTTACCCAGTTGCAAGCTACTTTTGGCGAAGGATACTTTAACAACCAAAAAACCATTATTCAGCGTTTAGGTTTGTCGTCCGCCGATGTTACGGACGCTACTAATGCTTTAGCTACATTGCGAACTGCTTATGCCCAATTAGAAGTAGCTATAAACAGCAATAACGCCGCAGACAAGCAGGCGGCAATCACCAATTTACAAACAGCATATCAGGGGTTTGGAGCTTCATTAAGGAACCTGCAAACTGCCGCTCGTGAGTTAAACAGTTCGCTTAATTCAGGCATCCAGTTCCAGAGGTTAAAATCTCAGGCACAAGCGTATTTTGACCAATACGCTACGGGTATACAACGTAATTCACAGCTCACTAAAGAGTGGCGAGCGCTTATTCAGAAAATTGGCAATGCAGACCAGTGGCAAAACAGTAATCAAGCTGCTATTGCTTTAGAGGACCTTAAACGGCGTAGCCAAGCGGCTGGCGTAGAAGTCACTTCACTCAACAAAAAGTTGCGCGATATGTTTGGCGACACATTATACGGTTTTGCCGTAGCACAGATTACGTCTGTCGCCACTAACGCCATTCATCAAGTAGTTACCAATGTTGTCGAATTAGACAAAGCAATGACCGACCTTCAGATAGCGTCAGGTCTGAACCGCACACAAGTCCGTGGTTTGATGGAAGATTACGGGCAACTGGCGCAGGCGATTGGTGCTACCACATTGGAGGTCGCTGAAGCGGCTGATGGTTGGTTGCGTCAGGGTTATTCCATGCAGGAAACATCAGAACTGATTAAGTCCAGTATGATGTTGTCCAAATTGGGTCAGATGAATTCTGATGACGCAACTAAGGCACTTACCAGTTCACTCAAGGGTTATCAGTTACAAGCCAGTAGCGCTACTGATGTTGTTAGTAAATTAGTGGCGGTTGATATGGAAGCCGCTGCTTCTGCTGGTGGGCTGGCAACTGCTATGTCACAAACTGCGACTCTGGCTGACCAAACCGGCATATCTATGGATAGGCTGATTGGTATTGTTGCAACCTTGATGGATGTATCCCAGCAGAGCGGAGAAAGTGTCGGTACAGCCGTCAAGTCCATGCTGGCGCGACTTGGTAATATAAAAGCGGGACGGTTAATTGATCCAGAAACCGGCGAAAGTCTCAGTGACGTCGAAACCGTCTTAAATAATATCGGCGTGAAGTTGCGTACCAATGCAACAGATTGGCGAGATTACCAAGACGTTCTGGATGATGTAGCTGCGAAGTGGGGTAGCTTGAATGAGACCCAGCAACGTGCGGTCGCTGTTGCATTGGGTCAAACCCGTCGTCAGGAGCAGTTGAACATTTTGATGGCGAACTATGACAAGGTTCGTCAATTCACTGAAACAGCAGCCAATGCTACTGGTACTGCTGAACGTAAATACCTCAACTACATGGATTCTGTTGAAGCCAAGATTAACACCTTAAAGGCTTCATGGGAGTCCCTGTCTCAAACTGTACTTAGCTCAGACTTGATTGTTGGCGGTGTGCAGTTCCTTTCTCAACTGATACAAGGGTTAGATAAGGTTGACAGTAAGTTGGGTGCAGTCCCCTCGGTATTGGCTGCGATTAGTCTTGTAGTAAGTAAGCGCGGCAAGGGTTTGTTTGGTCAGGAAGGGTTGTTGACCGCATCCTTGAACAAGAACGGTTCATCTGGTAATTTTTTGGCGCAACACGTCCAGCATAATTTCTTAACCAACAAGGATATATCTCTCTTACATCAGTATAATGAGGCTCTGAGTCAGTCCATAGCGGATGGCAACACGTTAGCAGACGCCCATACAAAGCTCACAGCAGAGTTGACTAAAGGCTCTGCCGCGTTCCAGCAATATGCTGTGCAGTTGGATGGCACAGGCGACAGCGTAGAGAAAGTCACTGCTAAGGGATTAAAACTTTCAGATGTGCTGTTAAATGTTGGCAATATGGCGTTAAATATGGCGCTTAGTGCGACAATTTCGATGGCGATTGGTCTTATCATCAAATGGATTGATCAGTACATACGCCGTATCGAACTTGCTCAGCAGAAAACACAAGAAGCGATTGGCGTCTGGCAGGGCGCAAACGATAAATTAGAAGAACAACGCACTAAGTTAGGCGATACTTCTGACCGTTTGGAAGAACTCAACAAGCTTAAAGCAGGTGGCGATTGGACTGAGCAGCTTGAAGCAGAGAAGCGAGAGCTGGAACTGCAAAATGGACAGATACGTGACCAGATAGAGCTTTTAAAGACTAAGGCCGAATTAGATAGGCAAGCCGCCGTACAAGCGCTCAAGGATGAAATTGCGACCACACAGGGCGCGACTCAATATGCTTTTGCTTGGAAAGTTGCGCCCTCTGCCGATGCTAAGGGGTATGCGGTGTCTGGACTGGCGGCAGATTCAGGCCAGAGGCAATATGTAACTGCCGATCAGAACGAGGCGCTTGAAATCGCTTTGGCTCGTTTGCACGAGATAGAGGCCAGCAAAAAAGAGTCGGGTAAACTGACCAAACAAGAACAAGCAGACCTTGAATCCATACGCACAACACTGACTGATGTTGGCCTTCAGTCAAATACGTGGGCTACACAACTTACGACTTTGGGTGAGGTTGATTTGGCTCGGCCTTACTTGGATGTTGTGTCTGCGGCAAGCGACGCAGTAGAATTAGCCAATCGTATTCAGGCCGATACCACCGTTTTATCTGATACGCTCAAACAGGCTTTGGATAGTAATGCCAATTTGGCGGCATTAGCTGGTGGGTTGACTAAGACGCAGTTATTGGCCCGTCAAAATTCTGGTGCATATCAAGCGCTGGCTACTATTGCGGCCCAATACGGTAAGACCGTTGAAGACATTACTCCAATCTTAGAAGACTTGGGGTATTTGCAAAAAGAAGTTGCTGGGTCAACCGAAGACCTGAAAGACGAACAAGGCCAACTGAATGATATATGGGCAGCGGCGCGTAGTGCTGGTGACGATGCCAGCGACACTGTTAAAAACCTCAAGGCCGCGATAGGCACGGTGCAGGATTGGCGCAGCACCAAGAACGAAGTGGCGGCAGCTATTGCTACCATCAATCAGCTCACCGGCCTTAATTTAGATGTTGATGCTGACGGACTTTTAGATACGCTTGACTTTATATCTGCTTATTTGTCTGGTGATATAGAGAAGTTCGAGAAGTATGGCACAGCAGCTATTAAGGCGTTGGGTGTTAAGCCTGATGCATCTGGTTTGCAAGCCGCATTGCAGGCACTAATCACACAATTTGGGTTGCTTAGTGGTGCGGCGCAGGCAACAGCGGCTACAATATTGAGCGCATTTGAAAGCATCGGTGCAATCAAATGGGGTGGATTAACAGATTCGCAACAAGCGATTATGGACGACCCCAACGCTGACCCACGGGCCAAGGCTTATATCGCCGCACAGCGTAAACGTGTAGTCAATGATGATTGGTTCAAGAGCATTGCTGCCACCAGTAAGCGTTATGGTTCCTCTAAATCTGGTTCATCTAAGAAAACTACTGACTCTAAACTTGAAGCGTATAAGGCGTATATTAACGAGCTTGATCATCTGCTTGCTATGGAGCAAATCACCGAACAAGAATATTATAAGCGCAGTTTGGATGCTTTTAATAAATATCTCGGTGATAAAAAGAAATACCAAGACCAGTGGTGGGCGCTTCAGGAAAAGTATTATAAGTGGTGGAAAAAGCAGGCGGAAGATGCCGCCAGAGACCGCTATGAGGCCGATAAGAAAGCTGCTGAGGACGCTTATAATGCCGAAAAGGAACGTATTGACAAGCTAAAAGACGCCAATGACGATTTGTTGTCCGCTTATCAGGATCGCGTCAACTTCCAGAAAAAACAGCTTAATCGTGCTGGTGATGAACGGTCTTATGACCAAGAAGTAGCGGCGGCAAATAAGCGCATTGCCGACCTGAAGGCACAAATTGAAGTTCTGTCTTTGGATGATTCAGCCAAAGCTAAGGCCAAGCGGCTTGAATTGCAAGAACAGCTCGACGACGAGTTGCTTGATTTGGACAACAAAATGTATGACCGCTCGGCAGATGTGCAAAGCGATGCGCTGGATGATAGTCTGGATGAATACTCCCGCTATATTGGGGCGCAGAATAAGTTACTGGACGAGCAGTTACGCCGACTGGAAAAACAGCATAATGCCATACTGGACAATCTGCAAAGCACCTTAGATTCAGCGCTGAATAATATCTCTACCATGTTCCAGCAGATGATGACTGAGACCGAAAACATGGTGAATCAAATCAATGCCATGCTTGCCAGCATTGATGTATCTTCTCGTGCGGGCATATCGCAGATGCAACAGGCGTTGGTAGACACTGGATACAACATCGGCTCTTATGGCGCACAGAAGAACGGTGTAGATGGCGTTATCGGCAAAATGACTGTCAAGGGTCTTCAGCAGTTCTTGAATGATAGTATGGGCGCTGGGCTGAAGGTAGATGGCAAGGTGGGTTCTAAGACTTATGCCGCTATTCAAAATGCTGTCAATGCAGGCTTGTTGAACGAGTCTTACCTAAAGGCATTTCCGCGCAAATACCATACTGGTGGCGTAGTTGGTCAAGACTTTAACTCTGAGACCGCTTTTAAGGAGCTGGTCAAAAAGAAACCTGATGAGGTTGATGCACGTCTACGTAAGGGCGAAGTGGTGCTTACCGAGGATCAGGCAATCAAGGCAGCGAAGCGGCTGGCGTTCTCATCTTCTGATGCCGAGCGTTTGTTCACTATAATGAGTCAAGGCATAGGTGGGTTGTTTGGTGGCGACGGTGCTTTGAAGCAGGCAACGAAGCTGGCGCAAACCGTAGCGAATAATACTACTCATGCACCCAGTGTGAACGTTATCAATAACTTCAACGGCACAACTGATGCTGACACTGTGCGGGCCATTGAGCGTTGGTCTGAGACGTTTAAAAAGCAGATTAAAGAGGAAATTTTTAGGGTTCCCATCAATAGCCTTGCACGGACGGGGCGGTTGTAAACGAAAACCCATTAACGAACAAATAAGCAAGTGTGACAATCAAAGCGTGAGGAGCCAGTCTGTGAAGTTACCGCGACGAACGGACTTCTCACGCTCATTTCGTTCTACTCCATTTGCAACAATAAGCAACATACGCACAACATATTTATTTTGGACTGGTGGTGATTCTATTTGGCCTATGAAGGGCTGCAATTTATATATGACGGTATCCCCTCCCAGCGTTATGGTCTCATGTTTGCGTTCTTTGATTCTGCCGACTATAAACACGCCGGAGGTTCAGAGAATAATCTTACCATAGATAAGGCGACACGCTCTCAGCGTCACACTCTATTGTCTGTCTCTCCTGATGATCCGTTGGAGTATGATATTGAAGTAGTGGCGCTCAAGCCGTTGCAACCTTATGAGGTAAACGCCGTACACGCATGGCTGTGTGGGCAATTAGGCTTTAAAAAGTTGGTGATTCAAGCTCCTGAATATGCTGGTATGCACTTCAATTGTGTATTTAATGAGCCTGATGACTATTATATTAAAGCCGGTACAAACGGATTTAACCTGACAATGACCTGCGATGCCGGTGGTGCATGGAGCGATGCTAAGACAGTCACCTTCACGCCTACTGACGGTGGTACTATAACAGTCAACAATCGTTCTGCCAGCTATGATTATCTCTATCCTACTGTTGAGTTCACACTTGACGGCGGCACGGAGTTTTCTATTATCAACACGACCGATAGTGTGACCCGTGAGTTTAAGTTTACGGAATTGGCTGACGGTGAAACAATAACGGTTAATGGGCGTACTGGCGAGGTTATGTCCTCATTAGGCATAATTCGCATCAACAATTTTAACGCGCATTTTTTGCGGTTGATACACGGTTTAAACACGTTAAAATGCACCGGCAAGGTCTCTAACTTAAAACTGACATACGAAAATTTTATACGGATAGGAGGGTAAAAGTATGCTGTTTAGCTTTGATAAGTTTGACCGCTATGAGATACCCGTCCTGACCGTGGCGCACCCCGATTTCACTAAAGTGGGGATTATCAAAGACCCTATCGGGTTAAAACTTGACCTGAATTTGGTATCTACCTCTAAAGCGTCGTTTGAAGCGTATTCAGTAGATGATACTGGCAATGCCACCTTTTATTATGGTGCGCTGACCAAGTATAATCTCGTGCATATTAGCGGCTTCGGTTGGTTCGTAATCACCAATGTTGATGAAAGTAATGATGGTATTCATAAGAGCAAGTCGGTGGACTGCGAATCTTACGAGTATACGTTAGGGCGCAAAGCGGCGAACCTAAGTGCAGGCACATATCGTCTGTATGATCCTGCCAACGCCGCCAGCACTGAGACTTTGCTTGGACATTTTCTGGCGAATTGCCCTCGTTGGACGATAGGCTATGTGAGCAGTGCGCTGTATAGCCGGTATCGTACCTTTGATATGCCTGATGCGTCTATGTACGGCTTTCTCATGGAAGAAGCGATGGACGCTTATGAGTGTGTATTCGTTTTTGACACGGAAAACTTACAGATAAAGGTCTATGCACCCGATGATTTGATTAAGGATTCGGGGATTGTATTCCGATACACCTCACTTTTAAAGCATATCTCAATATCTGATTCCGCAGACGATGTGGTAACGGAACTGCAAGTGTATGGTGCAGATGATTTTAGTATTGCTACTGTTAATCCGCTTGGCACTGCCAGTATTTACAAGTATGACTATTTTAAAGATGTCATGCCTGCGGCTATGTGGGCCAAGGTTAAGCAATGGCAGGATGATGTTGCGGCGGCTATGGGGCGTACTTCCGCTTATGGCAATATACTGACCGCTATAAAAAATGAGAATCTAAAGATACTCGGTTATGAAGCGAATAAGTCTGAAGTGGAACGGTATCGAGCGGCTGGTGAACAGGTTCGCACTGTTAATACACCGTATACGATGCAGGCCGTTTCGCAGACTGCTGTGGATAATATACGAGCATGGATAGACGGCAAAAGCAGCACTGACTTGTTGACAATGGTAACTGCCGCCGATGCTTACCCTCCTATTCCTACGTTTGTGCCTGCCGGTGGCGAGGGTGTTATACCAAGCGAGATACAAGCGTATGCTGATATGATAACAGAAGCAGACCGTAATGTGGCACAGGCAACAGTGAATATTTATGCCTGCGAAAAGTGTATCCAGTATTGTGATAGTCTCATTGAACAGAGCAAGGCGCAAATTGCTGTCTATCAAGAGCAACGTCAGGCTGCATCTGCGGGGTTGGCTTTATCTAACTACCTGACTGCCGCTGAAATAACCGCTTTAGGTGATTACACTTTGGCTGATGTGTATGAGAACACATACATTGTGCCGTTGGACAACGCGACCTATGAGGAAACACAAAATCTGGCCTTTGAACTGCTGGACGGCGCATTAGAGGTGTTGGACCGTGTATCTCAGCCTGCCTTTGAGTTTAGTGTGGATAGCGTCAACTTGATGTTTGATAAAGAGCATGAAGCATACATCAATAAAATCGAACAAAAGGGTTTAGGTTGTCAAGTCCATATTGAGTTTGAAGACGGCAACTGGTACAATCCTGTGCTGATGGGCATTGGTGTTGAGTATGACCACCCTGATAAATGTTCACTGGTATTTGGTAGCAATTATCATGCTCGAATGAGCGAGGATTTGTACGCTGAGTGCTTCCAGAACGCTGCTAAAACGTCCTCTACGGTCAGCAGTGCATTGCATAGCTGGCTCAATCCTATGCAGTCGCAGAGTCTTAGTCCTATGCGTGAATTTATCGAAGGTACATTGAGTGCGGCAGCGAATAAGATTATTAACGCCAGTAATCAGTCTACGGTTATAGACCAGTTTGGTATCTGGGGCCGTAAGGCCACAGAAGACGGATACAGCCCTAAACAGCTTAAAATTATCAATAACGGTATGTTTATGACCGATGATAATTGGGATACGTGTAAGTTGGCTATTGGCGAGATAGAGATACCGGGGACGGCTGATACGGCGTATGGGGTGGCGTCCGAATTGCTGGTGGGTAATCTGATATTGGGCGAAGCCATGAAGATTATCAATGTTAATAATACGTTCACCATAGACGAAAATGGTATGAATTTGACCACTTCAGATGGATTAAAGAAGATATATATGGACCCGTCTGATGGGTTTAAGATTCAAGGTAGAGCTAATACTTCTGCGGAATTTGCAGATAAACTATATCTGGATTCGGAAGGCAATGCTATATTAAAGGACATTACGGCTATTGGTGGTACATTTACAGGAAGCGTATTGGCTGGTTCTGGTGTAATGGGCGGGTTCTACTCTCAAGACAGTATACATAAAATTCTCGGTAATTTGACCATTGAAGGAGATTTGACCATTAAGGGTAAATACCCCGCCTCTCCTGTTACTCCTGCGGGAGCTGGCATTCAATCTGGTAGTAATGGATATATAGTAACCGCCCCTCAAGAGAACCACTTTGGTACGATGTCTGTTGAAACATTGCGTGTAACTGATGGATCGGGCAATTATTGGAATTTGCTACAAAATGGGTCGTGGTCTACTGGCACTGGTGGCGGTGGCACAGGTGGATCGGGCAGTGGAGTTACATATAACATTATTCGCTATACGAATCCTGATGCAACTATTTATTTTCATCCTCAAGCTTCACCTACGCCCAGAAATGGCGTTATGCAGGTGTATCAATGGTATGTTTATATTGAGACAACAACCAATTCACATGGACCGTGGTATTTGCTTTCGCAAACGTGTACTTATAATAATGGTCGCGTAACTCCTAATGCCTCTCTATCTAATTTTGGGTGGGTCAACTTAGACCCTGCTTTGTCTACCGTAGAAGTGCGAACCAACCAACCGAGAGCGTAATCTGTGGGTAGATACACAAACACAATAAATACTAAAGGGTTAATATATGGCAACTTATAATGGCACGATGTCAGTTGATGGAAGTGTACCGTATAGCAATACGGCTGGTGGTTATCAAATTGGAGGCGCTGATATAGGCTCCGCTTGGTGTACAATCACGCTTCCTGATACTTATTCGGCGTATAATGTATGTTCGCTCACTTGCGCATTGTATTCGAGAACTGAGCCTTCAAACTGGTTATCGACATGGACGTGCGACATTAAGATTACCATAAAAGGCCAAACTGGCACTTGGAAAAATGTCACTAAAGATGGTTTTGATAATGGCGGTGGGTCTACAAGTCGGCGTTTTGAAATTGACCTCGATCAAATTGGGTTAGGAACGCTATCTCTCGTTCCCGGTGATTATATCAAATTAGAGTTTGTGGGTCACGCAGGCACATTTGTTGACGATAATGGTCGATGTGTGTACTTACGGTCTGCAACTCTCATTTCTAATGATGCGATTGAAGCCAACAATTATTTAAAAGTTGCCAGCTCTGGGCGCATATTATACGTTGCAGACAGCTATCAACCGGTATCGGTTACGTCCAGTACCAGTGGCACATATTTTATGAAGTTCGCTGATTATAAGAAGTATTTTGGGTTTGCATGGGGCGCTGGGGAATATGTTCAAGTCACATTGCCTGAATATTATGTCGCAGGCGTTACATACTACAAGCCCTCTTTAGCGCCTTTATTAAAAGCGGATTAAATGAATGAAGGGATAACTATGACAACTAAATTAGAAAATGCTTATCGGGCATTAGAGCAGCTTCAAATCCAAGGTGTAGATAACGCTGTGCTGTTGGGGTTTATAGGAAAAATGCTGCGAGAAGTGCTTGAAGAAATGCACGTTACACCTCCAAAGGAGGGCTAATTTATGACCAACCTATATACTGTCGCAGAAGAAATGCGAATTATAGCGGGAGACACTAAGGTGCTCCCGTTTAGTGTCGGCAGACAGGACGGCAATCATGTCGATCTGAGCTTGTCCGGCACGACCATTAAATTCTTTTTGTACCTTTATGACCAACCTGAAGTTAATGTGTTGACCTTGAGTTCCGGCAACGGTATCTCAGTTAGTACCAGCGATACTTCATGGTTTGATGTCAAACTAACTTCGGAGCAAACAAAGGGTCTTGCGGGGCCATATCAATATCAGATAGAGATAACCACTCCGCTGAATGATATATACCGCCCTGTGACCGGCACTCTTGTGTTTGTGCAGATAAACGAGGGGAATTAGTATGATAACTAAAGAACACGCAACTGAGACCTTGCAGATGGAGTTCGGCAAGGGCTCGTATGCCATTCCTAATGTACATTATTTAGGGTTGTCCACCTCTGCCATATCTGAAGATACTGGTACGGGGTTTACCGAACCTACTGATGCCAACTACTCACGCAAGGCGCTGACTAATGTGGCGGCAACATGGACTACCAACTCTGCTGGCGAAGTCGTTAATGCGGCTTCCTTGGAGTTCGCCGCTTTCGCCGCCAATGCAAACACTCCTATTACTCACTGGTTTTTATCTTCTTCCGCAACTGGCGGCAAGGCGTTGTATTATGGTGCGCTGACTACGGCGTATCCTATTATACAAGGTAGTAAAATAGTTGTAGCTGCTGGCGGTCTGCAACTGTGCCGCACTAATCAGGCAACAGTTTAGGTGGTGATGTACCGTGCAGCGGATACGGATTCTCTTAGATAGCACATCGCAACGTATAGCTACAAATCTGGATGCTCTGGTCGCTCGTTCTGCTGTCACGTTAGATAAGACTGGCAACCGTATTCATATGACTATTGAGCGGTTTTTGGATGTCTCCTACTTGGTGTTGCGCCATATAGACTATGCGGTAGATCGTCTGCTGACTGAACTGTGGCTGCCTGCCAGCGGCACAATGACCGATTATGATGGTAGTCGCCTTTCGCTTAGTGCTCTGAGTGATTTGTTGTTTACACACAAGGATTACGACGCGGCACGTTTAACAATGTTGTACACTATGCAGGGTGTGTTGCGACATACGGATTATGATACTTCGCGATTGCATATCATTTTGCCGCTGGGCGCGGTCATGTCGCATATTGACTATGACGCTTCTCGTTTGCGTCAAACCAAGCTCATCAAACCTGTGCTGTTAGGTGAATACGGTGAGTTTGCCATAGGTAACACTTCTATGGCCCTCGCTGATTGGTGCTATGAGGAAATAACATAAGGTGGTGAAAAATGAGTTCTACAACTGAATATGCTGGCTTATTGCTTGTAGATCCGTTGGGTGCAGATAGCGCCATGTCGGGCAGCTCTTGGGTGGAGTCACAGGCGGGCATAGCGCCCACCAGCAATATGCAAATTATAGATGCCTTGCTGAAACAGAAGGCTTCTTTTACTGTAAAAACAGCCGACGAATGGAGCGCAGACACCACCACTATTCTTCGTGCAAATGATTTTGGCGTGGTGTCTGGCACAGGTGAAGTGCGGCGTGGCGACGGTATTCACGCATGGGGTGAATTGACTACATTTGACCCCGGTAATGCCAGTGGCAAGGTGGATAAAGTGCTGGGTGCTGTCAGTCATTTAGTGCAGTTTGCCAATGATGGTGCAATAGCTGATAGCGGTAAAAAGATAGATGACTTTGCCTCTGCAACGCATACGCATGGCAATTTGACCAATGATGGTAAACTCGGTTCTGTGGCAGATCAAGTGGCTGTGACTGATACTGGCGGTGCTTTGACTACTAAATCGGCGGCTGAAATGCGGACTTTACTGGATGTGCCGCAAAGCGATAGTAAACAGGATAAGATAACGGTGCAGGGCATTGTGAAGGGTGACGGTGCAGGCGGTGTGTCTGCGGCTCAAAGTGGTGTGGATTTCGCATTGCCTGCTACGCTCTATACTGCTATATTGACTGCGGCGGGTTGGAACAATAAATCTCAAACTGTAAGTGTTGCTGGTGTGACCGCTAATAATGTGGTATTGGTGCAGGCGCAAGCCGATTCCAGTCAGGCATATCGCATGGCTAAAGTGATGGCTGATGCCACGCAAGTGGCTGGGCAACTGACATTTAGTTGCACCACTACGCCTACTGTTGATTTAACCGTTATGATTATTGTGTTGGGTTAGGGGTGATTGTATGGCTATTGTAAATATAGGGGCTGGTAGCGGCTCTGAATATGGTATATACGTTGGTACGGTTGCCCCTACTGACCCCAGCACTACTGTGTGGATTGTGCCAGATGACGAACCGACTACGATTGATGATATAGCGGCGCAGGTAGTGATTAAGCCCACGACTAATACTACATTATCAGGCGTGCTTAAAGGCGCAAATGGTAAGATGGCGCAAGCAGTGGCGGGAACAGATTATCAAACGCCTTTAACTGCGGGTACGGATTACGCACAGCCGAGTATAACTGTAACGGTTACGTTGTCTGCAACGGGTTGGACTGATAATACGCAAACAGTGGCGGTGACTGGTGTGACTACTACTAATGCTATAATGATCGCTCCTGCTCCCGTATCTTTTTTAGCGTATTGTGATTCTCAGGTACGGGCAACAGCGCAGGCGGCTAATGCGCTTACATTCGCTTGCGAAGATGCGCCGACTGAGAATTTGACTGTGAATATTTTGATTATGAGGTGATTGAACTATGCTTTTTAATGCAAGTGATAGTGGGCCGCGCAATGTTTCCTCCCTCCCCGCCAGCGGCACGGCGCTGACGGCAAATACCATATATAACGTATCCTCTCCTGTTGGTACATACGTGTTTACCCCGCCCGCTTCCGGCTGGGCGCACGGTAAATTTACTACTGGTGGTAGTGTATCAGTGTCATTTAGTGGTACATTCATTGGTGCGGCTCCCGCAATAGAGGCGAATAAGACCTACGAATTTGACGTATACAACGGTGTGTGGGCGGTGCAGGAGGTTGTGAGCGCATGATAGCTATGCTACGAAGGAGGCTGATGAGTGGCGGCGGAGCTTTTGAGTTTACCTACACAGGCCAATTTACGGACAAGATAGAAGGTTCAAAGCGCGTTATCAAATTCACTTCATCTGGTACACTGAATGTTAGCGGTTCGGTTGTGGCTGTTCTTTACTTGTTGGCTGGCGGTGGTGGAGCGCAATATGACACGGGTTACGAAAATGTAATGTCGGGCGGCGGTGGCGGAAACTTAACGGTCAATGACTTTATGCTGAGCGATGGCACATATAACCTCGTGATAGGCAAAGGAGGCGGTGGGTGTGCTGGTCAGTATGTTAACGGTAAATGTAGCGGTGATGGAGGCGATACCACGGGATTCGGCTACACTTGTACTGGCGGCACAGGGGGAGGCGAAAACTTATATACTCCTTATGGCGGCACTGGCGGTAAGCCGAACGGAGGAAATGGAAGTACACCTGGACAAGGAGTGTTAAGAGCTGTTGCAGGAGGAAAACCTAATGGTGGCTCAATTAGTAATCCAATACAAGCAAATTCTGGCGGCGATGGCTATATCACACTTACAATACCACTATAAAAAGGAGTACACTATGAAAATAATTTTATCGGGGGGGCAGCCTCCGTAAAATAAAAAGCGCCTATGCGCTATGATACCCTTGCAGTTCGCCTTGCGGCGCAGAATGATGATGGCAGGGGGAAATAAGAAGTGTATTATCACAACATCAGGTACTTTTAGCGGCGGTGCGGGTTCGTATTCTGCAATCACTTTACCAGATGGCACGGTTGTTAACAAGTCAGGTACATACGAAGTGAATGTAGGAGATACTATTATACTGAGTGTTGCTATAGGAAATGCGCGTGACACTCGATATTATGCTCAAATTACGGTTGAGGGGGCGCACATTGTTAGATTTCAAGATTTGAATACCACGAAAACATACGAGTATGTAGTGAATAGCAATATTACAATTACAGGCGGGATACGAGGCAATTTTATGCCGCAGCTTGTCCTTACAAAAAATATATAAAGGAGTAATACAATGCTAAACACAAACTATGCTAAGCTGATTGGGGAGTATCCCGAATATTTACGCTTGCCGGTTGAGTTGCAATCGCCGCTTATAATCAACGGTGTGACGCACCCCGCAGGGGCGCACCTCTCAACCAATGACGATGCGGCAATAAAGGAGCTGGGCTATAAGCCCGTGACCCGTTCCCCCATGCCCTCAAAGGAGGGCTTTTATTATACGGAGAGCTGGGAGGACAGCGGCGAAGCGATAGTCCAGAGCTGGACGGAGCATGAGGCGCAGGCCACCACGCAGGACTATATAGACGCGCTTGCGGAGCTGGGGGTGAATGCAAATGACGCGCAGTGAACTTATGGCGCTGGTAGCCGTGCGTAAAGCGGAAATCGAGGCGCACGAGACCGACCTTGTAGAGGTGCTGACGGCGGCGCGGGCGGGGCTTACCCCCACCCCCACGCAGGGCGCACCGTGGGACGCTGAGACCCGCTATATAGCAGGGGATACGGTTGAGGGATATGTCGCCCTTAGATACAGCCGCAACAAGCCCCCTACCGAAAACCTCGGCACATATTGGGCGGTGCAGACCGTGACCTATCCCGCGTGGGGCGACATCGAGGACGGCACGGTGATTGAGGTAGACACCATAGTGACCTACAACGGCAAAACGTGGCAATGCACCGAGCAGCACATCAAGTCCACCGTCTACAAGCCCAAGGCCGGAAGTGCGAAGTGGACAGAGATCGCAAGTTAGCGGGGTGATTATGTGTCAATTATGAAAATTAAAGATGCCGTTACCGGCGACTGGCGCGAAGTCATAGCGCTTCAGGGACCACCCGGAATCTTTACTCGTAATACTTATACGGAAAGCCCAACTACCATAACATTAGCCGATGCCAACGAGTATTATCTTACCAATGTTTCTAATATAGAATTTTTGTGGCCGTCCAACCAATATTTTGAGTGTTGGGTCACATTAACCCTATCTAATGAGGCTGATCATATCATTGCCTTTCCAGAAGATATGCGTCAAATCGGTGATACGCCTAATTGGAATACTCCGGGTGCAACTTTTGAAATCTCCATTAAAGATAAAATTGCGATATTTAAGAAAGTAGTTGAACCTAACGTTTCAACTTAAAGGCATTAACTTATGGATAGACGGTTTTTTAAACAACGTAGAATGTTATTGCTCCCAAGTGTAAATTTAACTATCACATTAACCGGCACATGGGATAATTCTGGAACATTTGGCGAACGGTATGTGAAGATTAACAACGAGATAATTACCGAAAACGGAGTTTATACCGTTTGGGAAGGTGATATTGTAATTTTGCATACAAAGATAAGCCCCATCATGGGCGGAAGCGAGAAGTACGGCATATTCGTGAACAACAAGTGCGTGAGGACTGCTGCAAACTGCATAAATCACGGCCCGGACTACGGATATACCGTCACGCAAAACTGTACGGTAAATGGTCAGGGCAATGTACACGCAAGGGGCGGCTACGCAAGGATAGACGTAACGACTTAATATCAATGTTTTTATGAATGTAAGAAAGGAACTCAAATGAAGAAATTTGTAGCAATAGTTGTAACTCTGATGATGATACTGGCAATGGGCTGTGCTTTTGCTCTTGATTGGAGTAATGTTAAGGTGCAGGCCGCTGGTTGTGACAAATATAATGTTGTACTGTATAAGCTGGAACGTGTTGAGGGAATCAATGGAGATTTCTTCCGCATAGCAACTAACAGCACTGCTAAGATTGGTGATACTGTATACTTTGGCGGCTATGCTGTGGGCGAGAACTCTGTGCAGGCGTTTGCCAATGCGTTTCTAATGGAGGACTATAAGCTGATTGATCTGGCTCGTATAACCGAGGTTACTACTACCAAGTTCGAGGAGGATGCCGTTGGTGGTATCACTACCCCCATCTTCTCTGCTAAGGTTATCGGCAACGACCCCACCGTTAAGGTTGTGCTGAAGTCCGGCAATGATGTAACCGAATGTACCTATAAGGGCCAGCAGATTGTTGCTTCTGCCGACGCTACTCAGGTTAAGTTAGGCGATTTTACTTTTGTCCGCAATCTGGCTAATGGCATGGTCAGCGAAGTGTATTACGATCAAAACAAACTGGACAAAGCTCTGATGACTGCCGCCGACTATGAGAAGGCAATAGCGGCTCTTAGCGTACTGAATATTACCATAACTGATGTTGAGAATCTGACAATTTGCATGAGCAACGATAACATCATTAAGAATTTTGGTAATTATTGCGAAACCACCAAGTCTATCTGTTGGGGTGCGAAGTGCAAGGTAGAAATCGCTACTATGGAGATTCCTAAGACTGGTGATATGCCCTTGTGGGCAGAGATACTGAACTTCCTCGGTATCGAACTGTAAGTTATCGAATAATCGGGCGGGTGTCTTATGAGATGCCCGCCTTTTATTTTGCCGCAAAGGAGGTTCCTGTGAACGCGAAAGTATACAATCAAACGATGCGTAATGCGTTTCACGCCAAGGGCTATAAGGGTCAACATATCATTTTTGCCGTTATAGACAGCGGTGTAAATCCTGTGGGCTGGCTCAAGGGAAAAGTTCGGTATTCATCCCTATTCCCCGCCACAGACACAAACGGACATGGTACATTTGTGGCTGGGCAGCTCATTGAATGGTGTCCTGAAGCTGCTGTTCTGTCTTACAACGTATTGCCTAATGGCACTGGCAAAGTGTCTGACACCAATGCCGCTTTAGCCGATATTCTGAAACGTGTTAAGGCTGACACTTCACATCAATATATAGTCAATATGTCTTTAGGCGGCGGCGGCAGTGCCGTTAGTCCGTCCATTGTGCAACAGGGCAAACTCATCTCCCAACTTGTTGATGAAAATGTGCCGGTGTGTGTGTCGGCTGGCAATGACGGCAAGGAAGCGAAGTTGGATGTTTGGCCGAGTTGTTTTCACGACCCTGTGTGTGTCGCCGCTATCAACGACAATGGCGCAAAAGCCAATTTCAGTACATGGCACAACGAGATGGATGTTGCCGATGCTGGCGTATCTATTAAGGGATTAAGCTACACTGGTGCGTCTGGCGTATATATGTCTGGCACTTCTATGTCTGCGCCTAATGTGGCAGGCAAAATCGGTTTGATTATGAGCAAATATTATACCGACAATGGAGATTGGCCTTCGGAGCCTGCGGTGTATGACACGCTCAAGAATAACTGCATTGACCTTCACAAAAAGGGCTATGACCCCTATACCGGTTATGGCTTTGTTTATATGGATGGCTCAGTGGGTGTACAAGCAACATACGGCATTTGCGCCAAGACGACTGGCAATGTGCGGATTCGCCAAGGGGCAAGCACTCTTACCACTTCTCTGGCGGTTGTGCCTAAAGGTACACCCATTATTATTTGCGCCCATAATGCAGGCTGGCACAAATGCACAGCGTTTATCGGTGGCAAATGTGTAGTCGGGTATATGAGTACCAAATATGTGAAGGAGGCGAAATAAGTGTACGACGTAACGAAGTTTATAGAATTTGCTTTGAGCCATGCCAAACGTGCGTCTGTGCCGGAGGGTGCTAAACTGCTTGTGCCGCTTAATCAGGTAGGCGTTGCCGGTGAATGGGAATACCTCTTTGGCACTACTGGCATTGTTTGCACTCAGTCAAAACTCGACCAGAAATGGCGCACATATTACAAGCCTAATGGTTGGACGCTGGCTAACTATAAGGCAGCTACTAAGAATTGGGTGGCCGAAAAGCGCATTGTGTGCGACTGTCAGGGTTTGTGTGACTATTTCCTTAAAAATGATACCAACGCTAAAGGCAACTACGCTCGATATTGCACCGCCAAAGGTTCCACTAAGACTATTACACGCAAATACGTTATTGGCGAAGCGGTCTTTAAAGGTTCTGCTCCCGGCTCCATTACCCATGTAGGTTGGATATGCGGATTTATGCCTGATGGTGAACCGCTGGTGGTTGAGGAAAAGGGGCTTAAATATGGCTGTGTAGTTACTCGCCTGTCTCAAACTGCATGGACTTATCGTGGCTTAATGACTAAGAAGTTTAAATACGAGAATGTGCCGAGTGAATCGGCCACGCCCTCCATGCCTGTTAAAGATACCACTTATCACGGTCAGATTATGGGTAATGTTTATCTCCGTACTGCTCCCAGCGTCACTTCCTCTAAGGTTATGGTGCTGCGTAAGGGCATGAAGGTTCTGGCTACTCCTTACAATAACGAATGGGCGCAGGTAGCAACGTATGTGAATGGTATATCCCGTACTGGCTACGCCTCGATGAAGTATATAAAAGAGTTATGAAAATTCCACGACTAAATCAAAGATTTGCTACCAAGTGCCTGATATTTATTGCCATTTTCCTATGTGTTTTTACTGTGCTACAATATGCCAGCTTTATGATTACCGGCATGGAACAGACACAACTTATTGAGTCTGTCTTTACGGTGATTGGCTTAGAGTGCGGCTGTCTGATACTCAAACGTATATGCGATGTGGTATTTAAGAAAAAGAAAACGCAGGATGAAGTGCCTGAATTTGAGGATTTCCCCGATATGAACGATGACGGTGAGGATATAGCCGGTTAGAAAGGAATGTTATGAGTATAGATTGGACTACTATTATTGCGACAGCGCTGGAATCGCTAATACCCCTTGTAATGACTGTGCTGTTTTATCTGGCACTGCGCTGGCTGAAAAGCAGGGGTGCAACCAGCGACCAGATACAGTTAGCTACTGAGGCTTGGAAAATATTCCAGAGCTGTGTGCTAAGTGTAAATCAGACCTTTGTTGACGTGCTAAAGGAACAGGGCGCGTTCGATGAGCACGCACAGGAGCTTGCCCGTATTAAGTGCAAGGAACAGTTTGAGCTACTTATTTCTGAGGAAATGAAGCTGGCTATCAATGCGCTGTACGGTTCTCTTGACGCATGGATAGATGCCAACCGTGAGGCAATGGTTTGGCAGGCAAAGCAGGATAAGAAAACTGCATAATGAGAGGAGGTCTGTATGGCCGAACAATTATCCATAGCTATATATAGCGGCATTGGTGTGGCCGCTGTAGTAGCTATTAAAGAAGTCATTATGTGGTGCTTAAACCGCAAGGCCCACAAAGAAGATGCGGAAGCGCAGTCTGCGAGTGACACTCTGGAAAACAAACTGGACCAACTGCGAACAGATGTTGCGACACTGACCACTACCATGGTCGCGTTTGGCGAAGCACAGAAACGGCAAGACGCAGGGCTAATAGAGATGTTGTCCTGCAATATTGACCACTTATGCGATAAATACATTCTACGCAATGGCGTGCGCGTGTCAGAATTGGCGGCGTTAGAGCGTATGTATGAAGCGTATCATAGGTTAGGTGGCAACGGATACTTAACTCATCTGATGGAGCGTGTGCGGACACTGCCCATAATCTCCTAAACACAAATAGGGAACCTACTGGCCCAAAAGGCTGGTAAGTTCCCTATTTTTTACTCAATATGCTAAGGTTTATGCACACTAAATAAGCATTAACATAGTAAGCGATGACGTGTCAGGTCTGCCAATCTGAGTCGATGGTGTCAACCGTGGTTCTGGTTTGGCAGACTTAGAGTAAAGTTGGCCCATATTTTATCAGTTATAACTCATAAAAATATGGTTTTTCGATGGTCTTATAAGTCGTATTTCCAAAAGATGCGGATTTCGTCTGTAAATATGCGAACCTCTTTGATAAGCATTGCGGCGACCTCATGGCGCTGTGCAATATCCATATAGGGCCACATATCCAGCGTGTCATACAGTTGTCGGGTGTTTTCGGGTGATGGTCTTTCCAGTATATGTTTTTGCAACGCAACCTCTATTTCATGGCGTTGTGTTTCTAATTCAGCGATTTTATCGTTGAGATAACCTATGACCGTTGCAGAGCCTTGAGCGATTGCGTTCACCAAGTTATCAATCTGTTCATTGATTTTATTGATTTGTATTTTGTATTGTTGCTCCTTGACGTCGCACTCGGCAATCTGTTGTGCTTGTAGGTCGGAATGTCTTTGGATGTGTTGCATGATTTGGGCCTCAACCGCTTCTTCCACTTGTGCAATAGATACACGCGCATTATCATTACAAGTTCCGTAATTGGCGTGTCCAGAGCATCGGAACTTTGGTACACCCTTTTTCATTACATCCGCTTTCATAGCTTTGCCGCAATAGCCGCATTTAATCAAACCAGTCAGCCAGGAGTGTTTGCCTTGTCCTCCATTATATACCTGCGTGTTATTATTTAAACGGTTCTGACACAACAAGAATGTTTGCGCATCAACTAACCCTTCATGTAATCCGATAGATAATGTGAGGCTTTTGAGCTGGTCGAACTTACGCCGTTTGTGATCCCACTGCCCATACGTTACACAACCATTCACGCCTGCAAAGGCTTCAATTGGGTTGGTGATGTTGATGCCTGTTAAGCGATAGTAGTTATATATGTCTGCATTAGCCTTTACATATACGGGGTTGGACATGATGCGGCTAAGTTTGCAGGAGTCCCATGCTGCACCGCCCGGAGATGGCACACGCCGCTTATTGAGTTGCCTCGCCAATGCTCCTAATGACGTGCTTGTGTATGCGTAGGCGTCAAAGATGCCGCGCAATATCTGCGTCGTTTCTGGGTCGCATACAAGTGAACTCACAGACTTGCCTTGTAGAGCGACCTTGGTTTTGATAAACCCATAAGGTGCTGTGGAGTCGTATGCTCCGTTTGCCGAGCGCATATAATAATTATCCCTGACACGCAACTGTATAGTCTCACGTTCAAGTTGGGCAAAGACCATTATAATGCTCAACATGGCGTTGCCTATTGGGGTGGAGGTATCAAATTTCTCGCGTGTAGACTGGAACTCTACATTGTGTTGTTTGAATACCTCTATCATTTCTGCAAAGTCTAATAGCGACCTACTAAGCCTGTCCAGTTTATAGACCGTCACCTTATTGATTACGCCGGAATGAATATCTTTCATCATTTCCTGAAACTGTGGACGATTTGTATTCTTTCCGCTGAATCCTTTGTCAATGTACACTTTTGTGGGTACATCTATACCCAATTCTTGTTTACAGAGTTCAATTTGTGTTTCGATAGATAAACTGTCTTTTTTATCTAACGATTGTCTGGCGTATACCGCGTTCATGTGTCCCTCCTAATTTACACAGTACACGTCATCGCTTGATTGAATTATAACCTGTGCTTGAGATAATTGCAAATCAATTTCAGTTAAAAGCTGATTGGCGATAATGGCTAAAGTGCTAAGATCGTCGGTCAGATTGGGGTAGATGTTCTTTATCTCCATTTGTTCCTCACCTCATAAAACAATATATGCAAATAGGGAAGCTGTGTATGATAGCTCCCCTATTTTTTGTTGCTCTACTTGCCGCTACTGCCGAACCCGCCTCGGTCAGCATTGCCGAGACTAATGACTGGTTCAAATTTGATTTCGCCAAACTCGGTCCGCATTGTATAGTTTAATCGGAACTGGCAAATGCGTGTACCCTTGGGAATGGTAATATCTCTGGTGGCGTAAGCGGGGAACTTCCAGATGTCGTTGTCGCCGCAATATGTGTTGTCGATCACGCCCATTGAGTTGGCCTGCAAAACACCATAATGCTTAAAGGTGCTGCTACGAGGTACAATATTAGCCTCTACCCCATCGGGTAACTGCATGGCAACACCCAGCGAGATGAGGGCGTACTCACCGGCTTGCAGAGTTACTGTTTCGGCTGTATAAAGGTCTATCCAGTCTGATTTCTTATCCCCGATATACCCCAATTCGGCGGGATAATCCTCAGTATAACGAATACGTATATTAGTTGGTCGTTTCATTTAGTCTCCTGAAATAAATATGTTATGTCTATAAGTTCTGGGCCAAGCGGTGCGTGTTCTACACGATAAAACCGTTGATTAGTTGTAAGACTGTTTAATGCGCCCAAAGATTGCTGGTAGCTACCCATTTTCAAATAGTCAGTAAGAGGCAATATGTCTGCCATTTCAGACCAATTATCATTGCCTGCATATACACAAGTTTTTAGGTGATAAGTCTTCGCAATTTGCAACGCTTTACACAGCTCGTCGATATTCTGTGTGCCACCCATAAAGCACACACAGGTGATATAGGGCGCATACTGTTCGACAACATCTGCCAGTGATGCCAGCAATGGGACCCCTACGTCTTCCCACAGGTGTGGGGAGTGGCAACCCTCGCATTTAAAAGGGCAACCACTCACCTCAAAAGCCAAACTGACTTCATCGGGAACCTCTTGAAACACCACCGTATAAGAAGTGTATTTAAGCATTGCCGTAATACCTCTTAGCAGCCTCCTTTTGCCGAGCTTCGCTAAACTTCGATACGCGCTTTAGATAGCCTATAATGCGCGTTGCATAATCAATGTCTTCAGACCCGCACTTAGGACATTTTGTTAAAGTGTGTTTATCAATATAACCGCACTTATTGCAAATAGTGTTACGAACATTAAAGGTGAAGTAAGAGCAACCTGTTTTGATGGCGTCTTGCATAATAATTTGATACTGCTTCTTGGTCAAATGCTCTTGCAGATTCACATGATTAGCGCTGCCGCCATCAAGATACTGTGTGAGCTTGTTGCCGTGCAGGATAAATTTATCTATGAGATTGACACCATCATCTTCGGGACGGAAAAAGTAGCTGTTATAACACTCGCGAGGAGAGAACAACCCGTCTGCCTTGTCCCATTTAGCATTTTTAACCCCAAGGTTTTCAGCAGGCACAAATTCGGTGTTAAACATCAGTTCATCTGTACGAGCTGCTTTATTCGCTTCAAAAATAGGTCTGAGTATCTTTTCGCCATACTCAAAATATTGTTCATTGGGCGTAATGTCTATGCCAAGAAACTCTGCGCCCTCAACGAATCCATTGATGCCTATGGTTAAGAATTGTTTTTCTAAAGAGATATAACCTGCATCGTACACAGGCAGCAATTTGGACTTAAAATTGTCCTTCATAATCTCATTGAACGCTATCAGATAGTGGTGGCACTCATCTACAATCTGCCGTACTGCATCAGATATATCAATGCCGTCACGCACAGCCCACTGCACCAAGCGATTGATGTTGATGGTCATAACCCCCTTGGAGCCGGTTGCAATGCCCCCAGCACCTAACGTATAAGAAAATGTGTTGTCTTGCAGCTCGTTCCGTAAACGGCAATTATGGGTGATCATGCCATTGGGCAACGTAAAATATGGCTCGTCTTGGTTCCTACATTCAAAGCAATACACAGAGTCATAATTGTTTGCTACACTGGTGATGTTTTGCACCTTAAAATAGATGCCGTTGTTGATTACTTTATATACGTCTGCCAATGTGCGCCGGTTTTGTGGCGTATACCAACGAACACACCACAACGGGTAGTTATGATTATATTCTTGTTCTCGGATAATGCATTTTTCATCTGTGCGATCTGACACATCAATCACAGTGCTGAAACCCAACGATGTACACAGAGCTTCCAAGTCTTGAACGAGGCGTTCAGACGTAGTATAAATACGGTTGCTATTGCCCCCGTCTGTTGCATATAGTCCATCTAATATGCCTTTGCGGAAATCGTAAGATTGCGCGAAAATAGATGGGTTAAGCCCTTTTTCTGCGGCATACTTACCCACTACATATTCCCGAATAAATGTGACCACTTCTTCTCCGCTAATACGCACAGGATATACATTGTTGTAAGGTGTACCTAATGTAAAGTCTCTGTCAATATCGCAATCAGATAAAGCCTTACGCATAGCGCCTATACAATTAGTATATTTGGCTTCATTTAAAGAGAAGTCAGTTGAGTAATAAATGGCATGATTTTTCGTCTCGTTTTGGCGAATACTCCCATCTCCCAAATACATACCAATCAGAAACCCTTGTTCGTAAGTAAGATGCAAGTCGCGTTCTTTGACTGCCATTAAAGGTCGAGTATTACAAAGAATGTAATCATCAGTAGTTAATTCGCTGACTGGCACATCTCCGCGCAAAGTGGGGAAGATATGATTGTCAGTTGCTTCAACAACTTTTTTGTTGGCTGTCTCTATGCGATACATAGGACGCACAGCCGGTAATGCGATAGTTTTTGCAGACACCCAACTGCCGTTATGGAACACTGTCAGATTTCTCTTATCAGCCCACTTGGTATCATGCAATTCTTTAATGGGTATTAAACGTTCACCGTCACTGGAACGAACAAGCACTTGAGTATCGGGAGCAAAACAACATGACGCGAGTGAGTCAACACTGCCACTACGATAAGTAAAGAAACTATGCCCTTCAGCATACATTTCAGCGGCAAAATCTGCCCATTCTTGATCTACATAATTCACTCCGTCATCCAGCAGATTCATTGTTTCCACGGGGAAGGTCAGAACTTGCTTAGTGCGCTCTTTATTGAACCACTTCATAAAATATTTCTGAAGCCAACTTACGCTCTCCCAACATGGAGTTGTACCGTCAGGGAACACAAAATCTGTAAATATGCCGTGAAAGTAAGGGTCGTCAAAGTAGGCAATATTCCAAAATCATTTATATTCTATAAGGTTCGCTACACCTTATACGTTCTCTTGTGAACTGCTATACATCACTGTATAGATTAGACCATATCACTATCCCTTAGAGGGATACTCCCCATTTCCATCACCAATCGCTTGTGATGTACTCGCTTGCGCGATGGTCGTTGAACCTTCCTCAATAGAGGCTTGGCTGCTGATTGTCTGTAACGAGCGATGTTTCGCTTTATGGCAATCCGCGCATAAAGTCACTAATATCGTCTTCTTCTGTTAAACGTCTGCCCATTTTCAGAGTTCCCAGCAATTAAAGGAGTTTGCATTATTCATTACTGAATAAGGGCGCATTGTAATACGCTTTGGAAATTCCTTGCCGCTGCGGGTTGATTAAGTGAATAGACCACCTGCTGAAACGCTGCGTCTATCCTATCACAGATTGTCTTTGGTTTAATGCTATGAATCACAATCTCATTGGAGTGCTTATAGTAGTCTTCGCCAAATTCTCGTCGCAGAAAATAGTCCAAATAGGTCAAAAACTCAGGGGTGGAGACTGCTCCGGCAAATTGCGCGGCCACAGCAAACACAAGGTTTACAAAAGAGCCGCAAAAAGAATCCAAATTTTTAGGCGCTTCGCTTTGCCCGCCCAGCGGTACAAGACCGTTAAAGAGAAAGGGGTAAAGTGTAATACTGACACAATAGACACTCAAGTTTGTCTCGTCTTGTTTATACAACAAATGCGACTCCAATCTGTCAATATATCGCTCTGCCCATTCTGCGCCGTACAATTCAGCCAGCTTATTTATCATTAACAATCGGTTGGTTCCAATGGCCTCTCTTTTGTATATTTCACCAGAGAGGGTAGTGATATTTTTACTCTCTACATTAGCATTAGAATCCACCTCACTGCCGGTTGCAGCATTACTGGCTTTTTTGTACTTGGTGATAAAATCTATATGTTTTTGATAACGGCTCTTGTATTCGTCTACTGTCATATTTCGTCCTTTCTGCTCATCACCCACTTAAAGGCTTCAGCATAAGTCATCGTTACTTGCAGAATCGGTGCAGACATAAACCCCATTCGTTTAATGGCATTCGCGTCAATCACCTTCTCGTAATTGACATTTTCTGCGGACAATTTATTAGCCAGAACATCGCATTGCGGGCATCCCTCCGTCCCATACATCACAACCTTCATTATTCAATCTCCTTCCATACTTCGTTGATATATGTGCGTGCCTCCGCTAATGTATTCACCCGCTTGATTAAATGCACGTCATCGTATTCGGCTCCGCGATTATTCCACGGCTGGTTCATACAAATGCGGTAAGCGTCATGCCTGACCAAGTTCGCAATACTGTCCTCAATGATGAAATCTCCCTTTACCCATTCTTTGCGGGTGCAACATACGATATTAGCCGGATCGATAAACGGGAAGTAATGCTGCAACCAACCTACCCGCAGCTCAAACAGGTCTGGCGTAATGGCTGTGACAATGCGAATTTCATCACCGTCATACACCATATCTTGCAGAGTTTGGACAACCCCTTCTGCCGTGTGCAAGCTGCGCCAAAAATATTTGTTCTCCCATATCTGGCGTATTACAGCGGCATCATCAGGTGATAAACTGTCTTCTATGTGATAAGTGGTTAGGCTATTATAGTCTAATGTTTTACCTGTGGATATGGTATAAGCGTCCAGTGTGTCTTTGATCAGTGTGTTCAGCACACCGTCCACATCTACTATTACTTGCGGTCTGCTCACTCTCTCACCTTCCCTGTTTTTATATATTCGTTAAGTTGCTGATATGTAGTCTCAAATACGTCATTGTAAAAGACCACATCTGCTAATTCATTCGCATCGGCAAACATCACATCGTCGTTTGCTATACGCGCTTGAATCATTTCTTCGGTGTCTCCACGAGCTGCCATGCGCCTCTCAGCGAGGAATTTCATACACTTGAGAAGCACCACCTTTACTTTCTTTTTGCCCTTGTATCGTTCTTTGAATGTCCGTATTCCGGCAGGGTCTATAACATAAATGTCACATTGCTCCACCTGCTCGGCAGTAGCAAAATAAAAGTTGCCGTCAAACATAGTTTCTGCAACACGATTAGGATATTGTGCTTTTAAATCGTCGATGTCTTTATATGAATCCGACGCTATAAAGATGTGACCTTGTTCGTTGGGCACTCTTGGCGGTCGTGTCGTATAACTGGACAACTGTTTATAGCCTTCACGGTCGCATAAGGCTTGTGCCAGCGTAGTTTTGCCTACACCGCTACGCCCCATAATGAGATAAATCTTCTGTGCGTTAATCCTCCCCCTTCATGCTCCACTGTATAGCGCGAAAGCATAAATATGTCGCACTAAGTATACAAATCCAGCCAGATATAAACGACAACCACTCAACAATCTGCATCATTGCCCTCCGTAGTTAAAGCGTTATAGTCCTCTGCGCTGATTTCGATTACATTAGTGACGCGAATTATCGCCTCTTTACTAAGCTCATCAAATGTCTCCCGGAACAGCGATATAACGTGTTGCAAGGGGAATAGGGGTGAATACGAGCAGATATACGAAGCATCTGTACTTTCGTAACCGCTTTTAGAATCATAGACATAAAACTCAAAATACCAGTACCTCATTGCCTTTCCTTTCATTTAATTAGTCCCAACCCTGACAGCCACAATAATATGCGTCGTAAGACTTGTCTGGCTGATACTCAAAGAACGGGAGATTCCATGCGCTTGCAGTGCGGTGATCGTTGCTATAAACGCAGTGCGCTTCCCGTCCTTCCAACCCAGCAGTGTCGTCATGCAATTCACTTTTTATCTCCCAGCACATACAAATCGGACACACAGGGTCTCCTATTTCATCTATAGCAGAAGATATATGTCCACAGGCCATTAAGTAATGGGTCATTAACTCTCCTTTCGATGTAGTCCAAACCATGCGTTATATACCGCATATCGCTTCAATATTGATGTGCTGGTGACATCGGGGTTATATGCCCGCAGGGTCATAAACAATGACCTCTCTCCAAATGGGCACTTGCTCATTTCGGGGCATCCACAACGGTAAATGCAATTCGGCACAAGCACATCTGCCAGTTCCGGCTCTATCTGATGCAGCGTAGCCTTGAAGTCCTCTGCATATTCACGGGTCTCAGGGCTGGCTTGGTAACACAGTCTTTTACGCATAGTGTCGATAAGAGCTTGAGCATTGGCTTCGCCAGTAAAGTCCACCGGTGCGTCTTGCGGCAGTTTAGTGCGGTCAATGCCGGTGCGGTCTGTGCGCTGAGTTCTGACAAACTTCTCCCACTTATGCCGAACCCAATGGACTGAAACCCATGAGGGCATTGCCAGCCACTTCCACTTCACAATGAGGTCGCGTATAGGGCTATGCTCTGCAATGAGGATAGCCCGCTTAAACTTTTCGGACGGTTCTTTCCCTAATCCTTCTTTGCCTACCGTGGCGCGAGCATCATTTACAACCTCTACCCAATCTCCTTTGACCTTTATGATTTCTGTCTTATCTTTCATCGGCCAGTTCCTCTAAAATGCCCATTGCTTCAGCAAATATAAAACTCATTGCCATGCCATGAAGGTTGCCATGTACCCCCATATAACAGCCCACTATACGAATCAAAGACTTAGCTATGGAAATCCAGAAATGTCCTTTACTGTTCATTGTTGGCGCGTTTGACCTCTCTTTCCAGCAATAGTTTGACCGCCTTACATATCCACCAAATTAGGTTGTTCTGCCACATATCGCGGGTGGTTTGGGTATGCATCATACCCTGTTCCATCGCTTCCGCGCACTCTATCATCTGTTCTCTTTTTGTCATACTTCAATTACAAAATCGTCCTCGCTGAGTAACACTTTAAGCACTTCGTTCTCGGTGCAAATATGTGTGTCTTTAATGATGTCCGCTAATGTGCTTGTTTCATCTGTGTTAATCCCATATACATCTATCTCGCCCGTAGTCCAAAAGGACACCACTGTGTATGCGTCAGCAATGAAATGTACACCAGCCGATGTGACCCAACCGTAAGTGTCATGCCATAATGTGTTTAATTGGTTGTTAGCGACCGCTGAAAATCTAACCATTACTTGTCCTCCTATAATAAAAATTGTGTCTTTGTTTGCAGTTATATAGTGTGTTACAATGAATGATGGAGGTTGCCTTATGCCCAAACTCAAAAAACAACGCCACATGGCCGATATATGGTGTAAATCCGTGCTGGCGCAACACCCCACAGCTATGCAAGAAGCCGCGCTCTTTTGTGCCGACAAGGAACAATTTGGAGAGAAATGGCCTGACTGGTGCGGTTTACCTATGGCAGCAGCTACGGCCATTCTCACCCGATATACTTCATCACGAGCAGAAGCGGCTTATTTGGCGACGGCATCCAATAATGCGGTTGCCAAATTGACGGCGGCTCTATTATGGTCTCGGTCTAAGGGCGTGTACCAATTTGATGAGACTTTAGCTCAAACATTGATGGCGCAGCCCGTTGATGACAAACTCCCCGTTGAGAGCTTATTACATCTACCAGAATATTGTTGTTTTGTTGAATACTCTTGCGCCTTGGGCGATGTCCGCTATGACGGCTTCTTTGTGTGGATGGAGTGCGATCCTTATACATTAGTGCCGGAATTGCGAATACTATTGGTATCGCCTATACATACTTGCTCTATACCCATCATACTCACGGGCGGCACTATTGAAGACTCTATGAGAGCCTTAGTTCAATCCGGCACATTACGTGCATCGCAATTCAACCTGCCATTTGTCCCCGATATGACCGAACAACGGGACATAAACTTTTTAGGTGGCATTGTTAATATGGTGCTGTATCTGGTGTCCGATAATAAGGATATACCCACCGAAACGATTAAACGATCCCGCGACCATTATGGCAACCCTAAGAATATACGCACATGGGCAGTCGGGTATCGGATAGGTAGAGCGATACGCACTTACCAACAAGCTGCTACCGCCACAGAACAACGTCAGCGCGTCAGTGGCTCTGCCAGCCCACGGCCTCATATTCGTCGCGCCCACTATCATCACTTCTGGACAGGGCCACGGAACGATGCTGCCAAGCGCAAACTGGTAGTACGTTGGTTGCCTCCCATATCTGTAAATTGGGACGAACAGGAGGATTTGCCAGCCGTCCTACATTTTGTACATCCACACGCTAAGGGGTGATGGCACTTTGCAATATGTGCATGATGACTGCCGTAGTGCAACAAATATCGTTGTTAAGTTGCATCGAAGTTGGAGGAAAACACATTGTATTGTGTTAGGTTACACCTCATTGCCCCAGCAGTCCCAGTCATCATGCGACTCACGAGCAAACAGTTCTATGCGCGGGGCGTAACTTACAATTTCTATCATTTCTCGCATTTGTATAGGTTTGCGACTGTGTATTGTTTTCGGCTCGTAGAATCCTGTCACACCTTGACAACGCTTATCGCCATCTATTTTGTACGGTAGACGCTTCTTTGTGGTAGCAAACAAACAATGCTCTGTTATTCCACGGTAATATTGACCAAGACCTACTTTGTCCTTCATCCATGTAATTGTGGTGATATATTCAAATCCCCACGCCTTGATACATTCAAACGCTGCCGGTAAATAGTTGTTGGTAGCCCATAGATACAAATGGCATCCTTCAGGGTTGACCAGGTCGCCTACGGGCAATGCCATAATCTCCTTTACTGACATCAATGGGTAGTGACGGTCTGCACCGCGCTTGATTCTGCCGCCCCCCTGTTCAGGCCAAGGAGGGTCGATATAAATAGTCCTATATTTGCCTTGCGGGAAATTAACTACTGCTATAATTCAACACCGCCTTTGATTTGATATGTTGTTATCCACGGTTCTTTTGTGTCCAATAATTTGCACCACTTGCCATCAATCATCTGCGATTTGGGCTTCCAAGCAAATTGGCTTGTTCGTATAATTGCACCTCGATTAAATGGATTGGCTTGGTAGGTGTTGGTATATGTTTTGACTACTTGTATCTCGCCGGTATCCAAACTGTATAATTTAATTTTCGGTGAATATTTCGTGCTTAAATCCAGCACTAAGTAATAACCTTTAAGCCGTGGATCTTGGTAAGTGATATAACCCTGATATTTAAGCTGTGTGGTTAATATTTGAGAGACTGGCAACGGCGATGTGGCAAGTTGCTGACACACCAAAGAGAACAATTTGTCATGGTCAAGAATCTTATATTTTTTAGCGGTTTCCTTGCTACATTGTTTCAACAAATCTTCTGCGAAGGGCAGTTTGTCTTTCCTGACCTCTTTAACGCTATAAACATTTTGGTATGCTGTCCATACATCCATCAAATATCCACTCTCACCGAACTCAGTAAAAAAGCCCAACGCTATCAATGTTTCAAATTGAGTTTTATTGATCGCTGTATGTTCTCGTTGTTTGATTACATCTATAAAAGTATCAGCACATATCGACTGCAACCCCGTGGCTACTATATCACCGAAGCCGCTAAGAGTAGTAATGCCCAAATACACGATACCATCACGGCACGTTGTATCAGCCTGAATACGCCGCCAGTTGTCAAACGTCAAGGTCAATCCCATACGCTTGGCTTCCGTGATGGCTATGACAATATCTTTTAACGACCCCTTATAGGAATTGATATATGCCGTCATACATTCAGCGGGATAATGTACCTTCAGATACATGGTAATATATGCCGTCAAAGCGTAAGCATAAGCATGGGCTTTATTGAAAGAGTATTTGGCGAAGTCCAGTATGTCAGTCCACAATTGGTCTACTTGTTCTTGCGACCAGCCACGTTGCATTAAGCCGTTTTTCATCTCCGGCTCAATTTTAGCCATCAACTGAGGCTTCTTCTTCGCCGTCGCTTTACGCAATTCATCGGGGTTGTTCAACCCCGCCAAACGTCCTATATCAATAAGCTGCTCTTGGAACACGATAATGCCGTAGGTGGGTTGAAGGATGGATTGTAAATCTGGATGAATGTATGTGACCTGTTCCTCGCCATGTTTGCGCCGCACGTAATTAGATATATACTGCATTGCACCGGGGCGATATAACGCATTAGCTACGCCCAAATCATCAATGTTGTCGCATTGCATATCGCGCAATACGCCACGCATACCAGTAGACGAAAACTGAAAGATCAATTCTGTGTGACCCTGCTTGAACTCGTTCCACACCGCAGCATCATGGAGGTCGATATTACGAGGCGAAATATCCTCATACGACTTACCAATCATGTCCAGTACATCCCACATCACATCCACTGTGCGTAGTCCTAAAAAGTCAACCTTAACCAACCCCAAATCGTCAGCGGTGTGCATATCTCCTTGTAATACCCATGCGTCTGCATTTTCCGAATATTCCAAGGCATTGTAGTAATCGGCTGGTTGTGTACTGATCAAACGCCCACAAGGGTGGATGCCGAACGACTTGGGCAAACCTGCAATGTGTTGTGCATAATCCAATAATTCGGGATACTGGTCTTTGTAACAGTCCAATAGTCCTAATTCAATGACCTCTTTGATGCTTTCGTCACCTATACGCGAGGTCATTTCATTAGTCACCTCAAAGGGGATGCCCAACACTCTGCCAATATCTTTAATTGCACCCTTAGCCCATAAATACCCAAACTGCCCCAGACAGGCTACATTGCTTTCACCGTACTTGCCGATGATATATTGCATGATATGTTCACGTTCCAGTTTGCCAAAATCGCTGTCCACATCAGGAATTTTGAGTTCAGCCTTAGTAATAGAACCATTAGCCAGCAAGTCTAATGCTCCTACATCAATAAAACGCTCGAAATATAAGCCATATTGGATAGGGTCGATGTCTACTATGTTCATTAAATAAGCCAGCAGAGAACCACCTGCGGACCCACGAGCAATACCACGTCGTTTGGCGTGGGACAAGTAATCATCCACCAGCAGGTAGTAACCTTCAAACCCCATTTTTTCAACAGCGTTCATCTCATATAACGCACGCTGTTTGTACATTTGTTGCACATCGGCAGGCAGTTCGTCGAGACCCTTTGCTTTGTAACCATCATTGCATAGCTTTTTCATGTATGCGATTTCGGTTTTATAAGGAGCAGGCACTTTGTTGTGCGGGATAATAGGCGCAGACAACGGATATTCAGCCGTGCATTTGTCTGCAATTTCCTGTGTGGCAGCAATAGCTTGAGCGTTGTATGCCTGTGTGCTTTCGCATATTCGTAATACATCAGCTTCGCTTTGTACGTAGCAGTCTTGATATGTTTCGCCTACATCCCGCTTTTGATTGATCTGGATAAAAATAGTGTGATACTTTTGGTCTGCCGGAGTCAAATAATGGCAGTCGCAAGTAACCACATATTTTATGCCCAATTCATTGGCAATGTCCACCAGTTGAGCATTATAGCGTTGTTGCTCAGGATTGCTATGAGACTGATACTCAATATAATAGTCGTCGCCAAACAGGAATTTATACTTATAGGCTATCTGTTTAGCCTGCAAGAGACTGCCTGCTTGCAGAGCGCGTGTCAACTCCCCTGCCATGCAAGCGGACAGGCAAATTAAACCTTCGTGGTGTTGCGTAAGCAAATCAAAGTCAATACGCGGCTTGCCTTTATATTTGTGGCGCGTAGAATCACTGACTATCTTTTGTAGATTCAGCCTGCCGGTTTCATTCTTAGCTAACAGGATAAGGTGATATGCCTGTCCTGTCTCAAACCGATTCTCGCAAATATAACATTCACAACCAATGATTAACTTCTTGCCATGCTGCTTTAACATTTTGTACAGTTCACAACAACCATACATATTGCCATGATCGGTGATGGCTACTGTATCCATACCCAATTCATCCAACTTGGTAATTAAATCATCCAGTTGAATAGTGCTGTCTAATAGGCTGTACTTAGTGTGTAGGTGTAGATGAACCATATTATTCACTCAAGCACTTGTTACAATGGCTACATAATTGCTTACAGAAGAAAGACTTCTGCGGATTTTCGCCCATCTCCCAAGTATCAATGTCATCCGGGTCTCTGGCGTCTATCTCCGTAATGATATTGTTGACCCAATCATAAAGTTCCTGTCGGCACGTTGCGGTGTACTCCATCGGCACAAACCCCTCGGTGTACTCGGTGTCTATTTTTAATTCATTGCGCGGTTTAAGGGTTTTACCCACTTGGGCGTATTTCATCATATCGTAGCGAATGATGATTTGATCATCTGGGTAATAACGAGATAGTGCTTCCGCATAAATGAATAACTGCATTTTTTTATGCTCAAGGTCAGCGGCAGAAAATTTACTGCTGGTCTTATAGTCGGTAATAGTAATCACACCATCTTCCCTGCACCACTTATCAATAAAACCCCAAATAACAGCGCCGCCGATTTCCACTGCAAACACATCTTCAATATGCTGATTGGCGGCTTGCGATGCTTCGTGGAATTGCAGATAATGCAATACGCAGTTGATATAGGTTTCCTGTGATTTAGGTGTTATCCACGTCAGACCCAGCATATCAGCGTTTTCTACTTCTTCCTTAAATCGCTCAACCGCCTTTTCATTGGTCGTATGGCCTTGGTCTATCGCTTCCGCAAGATCGTGTGCTACGCTGCCAAGATAGGTGTATACGGATTCGCCACCACGTATACCTTTAATGTATGTCCAATAGTAATTGCGAGGGCAACTTGTAAAGGTGTCTAACTTAGAATATGAAAACAACTGTGACAATCAATCACCCCATTCTATTTCAGTTTTGATAATTTGTTCTAAACGCTCTACACCTAAATCAGTAGGTGATGCTTTATCAGGGTCGTGATATTTACGCCAATCCCACCAGCCAATCTGTATGTCTAACAGCCGCGTATAACTCATTAGTTTGCGTGCATTAAGCTCTGTAACGGTCCAATCCAGCCCCACGTCCGGCAGTAGCACTATGCGCTTTGGCAATAACTCCACCATGAGTTTGCATTGTTTGTCGCTCACACGATTGCCGCCTAAACCGACAAAATTGTAATACCCATAACCCCACGCTTGCATCACCGCCTTTTCGCTCTCACAAATATAAATGGTGTCATTTACCAGATGCCGATAGTTATGGGCAAAACCATACAAGGTTTCACTGCATCGACATGGCGTGAGATACAGATACTTCGGCTCGTCATCTGCTATGTCCCAATTAGCACGACCCTTAACACCCATCAATTCGCCTGAGCTGCTGTATATTGGTATAACAATGCGTTGAGAGTCAGGGTCGTAGCGAATATCAAACTCGTTTTGGGCTGAAATAGAAATATTGTCATCAAGAAAACGTTTAGCGAATATTTTTGGATACGAGTTCAAAATGGCGGCATCATATATCTGCGGAGGTGCAGATGAACTGCGTTTACGAGTGAGCTTATCAAACGCCCCCGCAAATATACTACTACGTTGGCTAATGCCGTAATCATCAATATTCAGTTCTCGCTTGATAAAAGAGATTACAGAGCGGAAATTAGTGTCCTTGGCGCGGATTATAAAGGAGAATAACTCGCCGGAATAAGCATCCGAAAAATCATTGACATATAAATATGGGTTGTCATCTAAGCGTATGCGAATAGATGTTTTGTTGCGGTAGTCATCATGCCCGCATCGTATCTCATTTCCGCGATTCTCGATGTGAGAAAACCCGAAATGTGATAATGTGCGTTCAATAACCGTTGGATGCGTGAGAAGCATCTCTCTAACTTCTTGGAGAATGTCACATCACCATCCCCCTTATATCGTTCCATGCTTGGGACGGCAGAGACAAGATTCCGAGAAACAACAATACTGGCCTCGGAATTTGAGCATATACGCAACTCCATCACCAGCAGAATCCTGGCCGTTACGGTTTTTATCCACAAAGAGGACGCGCCACACTGCCGTAGGGTCACACTCAAATTCTTCTTCTACCCACTTGCCGTTCTTCTGCACCCGACGAAATGGGCGAATATAAACCTTCTTATTATCGGGGTCAAGTTCCTCTTGGTACACAGAACGCATGAGCATCAAAGTTTCACAAGTTTCTTTGACCTGCTTGCTCATGGACAATGTAGAAGCATCTAACCACAATCGGCCCTGCATAGCGATACTAAGCTGCATAGATGCCAGCATGATAATATTAAACCGCTTTGCCAGTTTATCAAATTCTCGACTATCTTTAATCAGCCGCACCCACTCTTTGTCATCTTTGGTGTCAGAGAAATCGCACTTCATTGTGTCATATAGTACAGTGTCGAACCCAAAACGCAACACATATTCGCGGATTTTCTTCTTTACAAAAGTCATATCCGCATCAGGAATAGCAATAAATTTGAGTTTTCCTTTATAGGTTTTATCCCAATAATCCTGCACAACCTTAATCATGCGCTTATCTTCCTCGGAAATGTTGCCGTTCAACATATCTTTACGAGTAATCTTCATGTAGTGGAACCGTTTGTACAACAACCACACAATAACTGCCACCTTAAACACTTTGCATTTTTGCTCATTGCTGATAATCAAGACTTTGCGGCCCCGATACAGTAAACCCATGATAATTGTAATCCAAATGGAACTTTTGCCGACAGAGCTAAAGCCACCAAGAATGTTGAATGTGCCGTCCATAAAACCGTTTAGCTGGTTGGAGAGGAACGGCAAGCATCGCACTTCCTCTCCGTTAATGTCGTCATCAAACCTGTCAAATGGCACGCCCGTTTCTAATCCGGCGCAACAGTCTTCAATGAACTGATCGTCAAACTCTATATCTTCCTCCTCAAGAGCCTTAGACGAATAGCCAGTTCCAAATGTACTGAGGCGAGATTCGTACCACTCCAACACGCCTTCGCTATCCAGTTTTTTAAACACCTCATACGGCACAATCGTTTTGCCGCTGTCAGTAATTGGCGAGATAACATTGAACCCGTTGTCATAAAGTTTGAGAACGATGTTGGCCTTATACAACGAATCCAATAGTGCATCCCAATTCTTGGCGTTGACCACTTCGATCAGATTGTGCAGAGTCTCGTAGCCGCCTCGCTCGTTGAACCCGGTTTCCATAGTATCGGTAATGTTGGATAAGACCGATAATTCATCTAAGACTGCAATACCCTGCGCTCGTATGTGTTTGAGCAATGCAAAATAATATGTGCCGTCCTGTGTAATGAAATCATTCACCGTCAAGCCACACTCGTCTAATAAGAGCAAATCTTTGGCAATGCAGGCAATTACAGAACCCTCAATGGTCTGTCTGCCTTCCAGCAGTTCTTTAGGATATTTTTCACATCCGCTGATAAACTTGCCCATAATGCACTCCTATTCTATTGTTGCAAAACCTTGCCGTTTTTTGGACGCTTGGTAGTGATGGTTGGAAAACTCAAATTCTGTGGCCTTATCAGGTATTACCTTTTGTTTAAGTATAAAGCTGGCCATATTGTTCCGTATGATTGCCATAAAGTATCTAATCTGCGCATATTCGGACACAAAATCCTTGGCCATGGATTTGCTCAAGTATGCTTTATTTTCTGTAATGTACTGAGACAACAGAGGGTAGTCATATTTAATGGCTACCTCCTGCATTTCTTTGTACAAAATTGAATTAGTAACATTGTATCCAAAGACCTCATTAACAAGCTGGTATAATCTATCCTTGTTGTCTGAAACCTTCTTTTTTGCTTGTTGCCAATCAGTAAATTCGGCTAAATTACAGTAATATTGATTGACTTTGCCAGTAACCACCTTGTAGGCGGTGGCTCGGTCTATTTTAGCTCCGCAGGCTCGGCACTTGACTAACATCAGTCAAGCATCCCGTTGATTTTCTGAAGCACCTCAACTGCTATGTCTTCGCCCAGAGACTCGTGACCGTGCTCTTGTAAGGTGTGCTTAATCGCCAGCTTCGTGTCACGAGAAGCCGCCTTAAAGCGATTAAGTATGTTCTGTTTCAGGACCTCCACATCTATTTCATCGGTCTCCACAGGTTCAGGCGCACCCGATACTTCAATGGGCGTAGGAGCGACTACATACTCTGACTTGGACTGCTCCATGCCGTGCTCGATGGTGGCAATAAACTTTTTAGCCATGTTGGGTTCGTCAAACACCAGATACTCCGGCACAGCACCAGCGGCAAAACGTCCTCCGGCATCTATTAGATTAGTGCCACGGAAGTACAGCTTGCGAATTGCATCAGTAGCGTGCCGTCTGGTCTTCTTCTGACCGCCGATGTCTATTTCTTCTTCTTCCAGTTCGCGGTCAATGATGCCGGTCAGCGTTATGTCAAAAATGTCGCCAAGTATGGCCTCATAGTTGGCCACCAGATTAGAAGTGAGCTGCATATAACCATCGGTCATATCGCCCTTCTGCTTAATGTTCTTATACTTAGTGTGCGCAATGGCCCACAACGTAAAACCAGCCTTATCAAGATCGCTCATATAATTCTTAACCATGCTGGCGGTTTCTTCAACACCACGATTATAGCCACCGTATGCTGCCTTAATGGAAGTACAGAGCTTGGCGGGTTTTTCCTCAACATTGTACTTGCGAATAACTTCTGCCTCAAAAATGGGGAACAGTTCATCGCAGGTATCAAAGCCTATAATCTCAATATGATGTTCACTGCCCTTGGTAGTGATTAGCCACTGCTTGAGTTCCATAAATTCTTTATAGGTATCAACGTGAACACGATTCAAATTGTCCAGCAGTTTATCGCCACGTTCTTTGCCAATGGAAATCAGCAGACCATACGAAGGGTCATTGTATTTTTCCATGATAACGTCGCGGAACAGAGTGGATTTACCAAACTTTTTGATTGTGCGTATATATATTGACAGGTCTCTAATATCAGTAGAAATGCTATTGATGTTGGGCTTACAAAACGCCATTTAAATCCTCCTTAAATTATAATATCGTCCTCATCGTCGGTAAACAGTTCATTCGCCAGTGCTTCAGTGTCTACCTTATTCAGAGGAGGCAGTACAAAATCTTCTTCGTGATAGGCAGTCAACCTTGCGCCACTCAGCCAGCCACGAGCAAAGCCGGTGATAACAAATTCACGTATGCGGTCTCCGTAGACCTGCTTGCCGCGATCACGCACCAGCTCATCCATCGTCACAGCGCCAATCATCAGCAGTTCCTTTTCATTGTCACTGAGCATATCTTCCGTCAGTTCCAGTCGCTCGGCCCCGTCTACGCACTCCACCTTAACCGCTAATTCCTTGCAAATGTTGCCATCAACAGGATTGATGGTGAAATTCTTTTTGAGCAGTTCCGCATAAGCCTTGCTCTTAGCGTCTGTACCAACCGGCAGAGTCAGCATAATGGGGCAAGGAATCTTCTGCTTGCGCTGAGAGTCATAATCAAAAGTATATCCGTTGATGTAATACTTACCCTTTTCCTCCACACTGCCGTCATCAACTGCATTTTGACCAAAGTTTAGGGTGATGACTGCCTCGGTGTCGTACTCGGCATCTGCCGCCGCACGCATAATGCGAGTAACTTCATAATGCTGATAGAACTTACCCTCATACTCAGTCATCACCAGATTGCCAGATACCCTGCACTTCAGATTTTTTACCGCCTCATTGTTCAGCAGTTTATATACAAAAGCGGCAAAGTCCCATTCGGATAAGAACTCATGCCGCTTGGCTTTACTCTTTTCCAGTGCCGCTTGAGCAGCTTCCAGACTGTCCACTTTGGCTTCAGCTAAGGTCTCATCGGTTACTTCGCCGTCCTCCACAATACGCTGAAGCAATTTACGCTTGCCCATTTCTTCAAGGTCAACAATGAATTTGCGGAAAGGTGCTACTTGGTCGATGTTACTCTGCAAAGTACGATCTTTCCACGGTATTTCAATCGGTTCGCCCTTAACACGCTTGCCTGCGTCATCAACTGTGCCAGGGGCGAATGTTTTAATTGTGCCATGACCATCTTCCCAACTACCGCCTTTGATTTCACACATGATGCGGTTTGTACCGGCAACGGCGTTAAACTTGAGAGTGCGGTTAATCCAGCCGCTATTAAACTTCTTTTCCTCGTAGGGTTTAAACTTATCGGTCTCTTTACCAAGTGCAATGTTGGCAATAAAGCTAAAAGTGTTCAATCAAATACCTCCTGTTAAAAATTGAAAGGGTTCCCGAAAAAGGATATGAGGTTCAACAGACCATCGTTATCAGGGTAGTCTTTATTGTATTGGCGACGTAGCTCATACGCTTTCTTATTAGCCTCCTCTACTTCTGCCCAGCGTTTTGCCCGCTCATCACCCAGCCGTTTACGTTCAGCTTTCTCATTCTTGTCCTTTTCTTCTGCTTTCAGACATTCTTTTTCACTGTCAAACATCTGATGCAGAACCTCCGAGTAGTAATAGTGTTTCATTGCCTAATCCTTTCTGTATTTATTTACAATTTTTAATCCTCGCAACATACAGCACACAACAATTTGTATAAATCTTCTAATGTGTGCAAGGGTATTGGAGTGCCGTCGTCCCATGTTGCTTGCAGCTCAGTATTACGACCCCAATCTTTTTCAAAAATAAAATATTCAATCCATTTGTCCGTGTCATGCATGACGCGCATTAGCATATCAACAGTAACATGAGCGCAACCGCCTTGCGACCAATCCCACACCCAGAGACCGCACGCATTAACGGCGTCAAGCCTATCAAACCATGCTTTAATTTCAAGCATGACTTCTTCAAACTCTTTATAAGTTAGCAATATTCACTTTTCCTTTCTGGGCAAAAAAATATAAATTAGAAGTGCAACGAACAGATACACTATATCATTTTCTTGGGATCGTGGATAGGGGTCTACCCGATACTCACCACACCGTTGGTGTCTATATCGCAGTCAAAAGTAAACATGTTGACCTCATATATATCGTCATCTTCATCATACGTCATATCAGAGGGCGCAAGAAACGTCCAGATAGATACTGGCGCATCAGCGGGGAATTGGCCGAGAATGGCCATAAGCTCATAAACTTTCATTCTACCTCCATCATATAGTCGTCAAGATTACCTTCAGAATCCAACCATTTCAACAGCATAGTACATTTGGTGTTTGCCACGCCTTCCATACACACCAGGCTACATGGGCAATATTCGCACATATTAGTACAATCAGTGATGAACTTCACCATTTCTTGCTTGTTCAGGGATATAATTTGCTCGTATCTGGTCATGTTACCTCCTCGTTAAAAGTCACTGCAAAAAACCATTTGTTTGCAACACGGGCATCTACACTGTACACTGATGCCATCATGTATATAGGCTATTTGTGAACACATCTCATATTCCGATGAATCGGCTTCAAACTCACAGCCGCACGATGGACAAATGAATCGCTTAACTTTTTTATCAATTATACCCGCTCTAAGTATTTTCATTAGCCAAATCCTCCCAATCAATTTTCTGTCCACACATATCACAATATTGTTGATACTCGTAGTCTCCCGGTGTTGTACGAGGAGCGCGAATATAACTTCCACAAACCGGGCAACCACAGTGCATGAAGGGTTCATACATAAATACAAGAGGCTTCATTGGAATGGTTCGCATTATAGCTTTAGCGACTGTCGGAATATCCTCGGCACTAATAGTACATTCGCTTCCTATGATTTCATTACTCCATAAGTGTTTACACATTTCTTCTTTATTCATTTACGCCCTTCGTCAGTTGCCTTTTTAGTGCGACAACCTTCTTAAACCTCGCTTATATCATCATTGATCGTTGCCGCAATCGCCATAAGCAACGGAGTACCAACAAGCAACGTTGTCACCCCCCATACTATATTTTCAGTGAGTATACCTACGAATATCGGGCTAAGCAGTGCTACGATGTATAGCACGATAACGAATATATAAAGGGCTATATCACGAAATTTTTCCGCTACATTTTCCAAAAAGTATTTACACTCTAACATTTAATGTCTCCCTATCACATCGTGTGAGATTTATTGCACACAGATAATGCAATTCCTTTTGCTCGTAATTGGTCCGAATATCATTAGCCAAATAATATACGGGACAATTTTCACACTCGTGAGATTCACAATACTGTATAGCTTCTATTACAGTCATACATCCTCTCGCAACGCATCCATCTGAGCTTGCAGTTCTTGCATCCTATATCGACCAATAGCTGCCTTCATTTTTTGACGGAACTTATCGTATCCAGTGTGGAAGTCGTAATAAAACCTCAACCCATTCTCCAAGGAAAATACATACTCGTTGTTCATATCGCACCAATCTATCGGATCATAGCTTTTGACCCATATTAAAAAGTCTTGCCACACTTCATCTGGCTCTTGCTCATAAGCGTATTGCGAACCAGCAAAATTCAAACGTCCTATACCGCCGCAATTAAAACAAATATACCATTTAGCTATCTCAGGCTGTGCGTTTGTAGTTGTATTCACTAAATGCCACTGATGGTCAAAATAGAAATTGAAATCCATAGGACATTTATTAAACTTCACCTGTCCTGTGCTTACTGTTAAATCTGTCCACGGAACATGACACTCTACCGCCACAGTTAATAGTTGTATGGTCTGTTGAACATTCCGATACCCATACTTTTGGTACAATGTGTCTGAGTCCTTTAGTATTTGACGCGCCGTTTGCAAATCCTTCTGCAATTCATTCATTATTTACCCCACTTCCCTTCTTTAGTCTGCTGTTGAATATCTGGTATGGCCGGGTTATTTGGTACTCGTGCGCTATACACTTGGTTCTGTTGTTTGGCTACAATCTTCCGTGAATCTCCTTTAATCTGTGCTAATTTAGATGCCAAAGTGTTTTGCGTCTGAGTAAAATCATACAACCCTTTTAAAACTTCGTTTTCTTCTTTAGCCTGTCGCCTGCGGATTCTGGCCTCACGTAATAACTTATAACACGCATACCCATCACGAGCATTCTTCGGATTGGACAATTCTATGTCATGCAGAATGTCTTGAATTTCATCATTGGCTTCTTTGTATATATCCTCATTCAATCTATACCGTTGTTGCACATCAGTAAGAATACTGAGAATAGCGTCAATATTACGTTCCGCTAAATTCTCCACAAGGGCCATCACCTACCTTTCAATTTTCACTACTGGTGCTCAAGGCGGGATTTGAACCCGCAAGGCTTTTGCCGACAGATTTTAAGTCTGTTGTGTATGCCGTTCCACCACTTGAGCGTGATGCCCGTCTTTCCGAGCTGCCACAGGTCTGTTCCCTGTTGCCAATTCTATAGAGGGGGTTTAATGCGGTTGCCCGCTGGCTGAGGTGGCAGGATTTGAACCTGCGTGTGTCAGAGTCAAAGTCTGATGCCTTTACCACTTGGCGACACCTCAATGCAATGGGCGGTTTGCACCGCCCTAAATTGTTGTTTGATATTGCATATACTACGATATGCGTGAAAGCGGTGAGCATGGCCTGCCCACGAATCAACCGACACCCGAATGTCGTCTAAACTCATTCGACCCGCCGCTAACCATCGAGCGAATTTCTTTAATTTGCGCCGCATAGTTGTCACTGATATTGGACTAAGTTTTCGCCACACACCGCCATGTTTGTTTAAGACATACAACCCCTTTAAGAAATTCACACCGTTACTCAGCTTGGCAATCCGCGTCTTTTTAGGGTTTAACTTAATTCCCAACTTATCACATTCGGCTTGCAACTGATATAAACACAAAGTTAAATACTGCTTACTTGGATGAATCATATACCCATCATCCATATATCGCGCATAATATTTGATGCCCAACTTTTCTTTCACAAAATGGTCGATACGATTAGGGAGTGCTAAGGCACATATCTGTGAGACTTGACTGCCCAGCCCTAATCCTTGATCACCAAATTGTTTGATAAAATATTCGGTTTGCCGGAGCACATCTTGATCTGTGATACAACGGCGTAACTCCTGAAATACCGCCGCATGATTGGCAGAGTCAAAGTATTTAGAAAAGTCAAACGTGAGTACATAACCTTCATTTGTACCATACTTATTATAGTATTGATGTAAATGTTTGACAAGGCGTTGCATCGAAAAGTCAATTCCCTTGCCTTTCAGAGATGCCCCGTTATCGTAAATGAAGGTGCTACTAAGAAGTGGTATCAAAGCATAATCGCACAGACAACGTTGAATTACCCTTTCCGAAATATGAACACTGCGGATATGTCGCGGTTTGCCGCGTTCAATCAAATCAAATTCTACAAACCCCTTACTGCGATATGTTCTGTTTAACAGGCGTTGCCTATCGCAGTAGATATTGTCCAGCGCATTAGCCTTATACTCCTGCACGCTGCACTTCCAGCCTACGCCTTTGCGCGACGCCTTCCATGCTTTGTATAGGTGCTCCATTGAGAAAATCTCATTAAAGTTACCGACAGCCGCATTGCGCTTAATGCGTTGTGCTTCTCGGTGCTGTTTGCGGCGTTGATACCGCAGTTCATGCCGTTCTTCACTTGTCATAAAAATCCTTCGTATGGCTATAACGTGTTGCAGCCACATAGTTGCGACCATGAAAACAGAGAGAGCACGTATCATCTGTCCATGCAAGCAGCGTCCGGTCGCTTTCATCAAAGAATCACATTTACCCTTACAGGAAGGTCTTAGGCTCCTTCTATTTGTTGTACTGAGTTCGCTTCTAAAAGAAGTTAATACGTCGGACATAAAATGGAATCCCAGCGCCACGCCATTCGAGTTATTGGCATTGTCATTGTTCGCGCTCCCAGATGTGTTGACCATACAAAAGTTATTGGAGTTGTTGGCATTCGCGGAGCGTAGCCAAACCGTACAAGCGGAGCAAATGCTATACAGCCTAAAACCTACACACAATTACGAGACAGTCTTGCCAGCTTTTTGTTTAAGGAAACGTGCTTTATCAGTTTTCTTAACACCTTGAATCAATTCCATTTCCTTGTGAATCATAGCTATCCATGCTTCTTCGGCGTTTAAAGAGATAATGCAGTCTTCGTAAGCTAAAGTAATTTCATCATATAGATTTTGCAGGCATTGATATGCCTTGTTCAAATAACGTGTACGCTCATCAAGCTGGGTCTGGTTGTTTACATATACACCATTAGCGGCACGCACATAATTGCAGCAATGCGCCGCTAATTCGTTGATTCTGGCCCCGCCATAAAATGTGCGACGTTTAGGAAATTTTAACGCTTTAGCACGGCTATACCGCCACAAATCCATAGCAGTATCTAAAAACTGTACATTACTTTTCTTACGTTTGCTTGCATATACTGACATTGTTTGTTCCTTTCATATTTTCGCCTGCCGTTGCTTCCCCTAACGGGGAAGTCAACGGGGGATTAAGGCGCTTTGCAAGCGCCTATTTTCGATTAAATACAGAAGCCCAGCGCCACGCCATACGAGATAATGGCATAGTCATAGCTCGCGCTCCCAGAAGTGTTGACCATACAAAAGTAATTGGAGTTGTAGGCATACGCGGAGCGCAGCCAAACCGTACCAGCGGAGCCGTTCTGTGTAAAGATGTTACTACTCCGAGTGTACTTGACACCCTCTTGCGTGCCGGAGTAAGAAGTTACACCCAGAATTTCATACTCAGACCCCGGCCACAGCCTATCTGATGTAGGATTTGCGCCCTTATTATTTACCTTATTAACAGCCTTAATGCCGTTCGTTGCCTGTAATTCTGCGGGCAACAAAGTGAGATATGAAGGTACAGTCGTAGAACGCATCCGAGACGCACCCCAGCCACCCTCATTTGTGTTGCTACTATTCATCTGAGCGCTGGCAGAAAAGCACTGCTTCATAAAGAAGGTTGCCGCAGCCTTACCGCCTGTGCCGCCGCCATCAGTACGAGCATCGGTACGTACACCGCATAATTCAACCGCAACAGTTTCAGAACCAAACGTCACATTCTTGGCCGCTTTAAGTGTAAACCCATTGAAATTCGTTATCAATTCACCGCTATTACATATAGAAATGATTTGTTCCCACGTCAACGCCGAGAACGGACTATTGGTACTGAATAACTGCCACACACCCGCCACTCCGATATAAGCGTTGCAATACACCCATGTCGAACCGTTATACTGCATTGTGAGTCCGGGAGTCAGAGTTAAATTTTGTTCACCGGCCACATTAAGCTGATAGCCGCCACCATCTACTGTATGCACCCACAAATCGCCATTAGCGGGTTCAGCGGGCTTGACATAAGAAAAATAAATCGTTTCAGGTATAGTAGCAGTTAATACTACTACCTGACCATCAACGACTGCGCTGGGGAGCAAAGAAGCTATTTGTATATCAAAGGATACCCCCCCCCCCGATTTTTTGTTACATACCATATTAAATAACATGAAATTTTTTAATCCTCCTTTATTTGTTCGAACGACACAGTGACCGGCATACGCCAACCGGTCTGACTGGCGTTTAATATGGCCGTTATGAAATTCTTGGCTAACATGTCTTGGACCGCAGGCTGATTACGCTCCGCTCTAATCGTAGCCGAAAAGGCTGCTTGATTATTGTCAATCATTGTGGTTATTTCCTTAGACACAGTATCTTTGATAGCATTAGTTGCTAACCACCGCAAATACGGTTGCGCCCGATATGAACTCGAAGCACATGGTTCTCCTCTTTCATCTACCGAGCTGGCGACAACCGCCCGCACAGCTTTACGCACTAATTCAGTTTTATCGCCCAACGCAGCAGCGATTGCTATGCACACAGCGTCGCTTACATTCTTTTCTATCAGAGCCTTGTCTATTTCAATGCCCATACTTAGTTTTTCAGTTGCCATTCCTCATCACCTCCTTTTACAATACATAAGCGTTTATCCATGACTCTATCCACCAACGTGCATCCTCCTCCTCCATGAAAAAATGAATACCGGTAGAACATTCATCCCATCTATTTGTATTACAATCGACAACTTGAAGTGTTTGCCCAATTGTATACACAAAACAACCATCATATGCACTATGGATCGGCACTGTATTGGGAAGCTGTTGACCATTAGACAGGGTGTAAGCATCTAATACTATCGCCTTATCGCATCGGCATTTTCGAGTAGTTGCGCTACTTCTGTACGCATCGGCTGGAATTTCAAGTGTAACCAATACGGGGCGTATATGTAGCTCCGGATCATAACACCATGCCCCCTTGTACCCAATAAAGCTGCCGTTCATGGGACATTGAGGACGATAATAAAGCGTCTTATCATTAACAATCGCAGTCTCTAAGCCACAGCAAAGAATAAATTTGCAAGTATACAAATTCGCATCGCATAAATTTACTTCTTGCAAATCACAGTGTACAAAGCTAACATCCCCCACTAATCTACATCCTGTGAACACCGCCTTAGTGAAATTACACGCCACAAAATCACACTTTATAAAAACACAATCAATGAATTGCACATAACGCAAATCTTGATGGGAGGCGTTTATATTGCTTATCACACAATTCCGCAATACTAATTGCTGGCCTTGATCGTTCTGCTCTATCCACAACCGATGCTGGCGCACGCGCTCTTCAAATTGAACAACATCTATTACGACCATATATTCTCTCCTTACGCTACTAAAGTACACACCTTATCCTTAACGTGCAAAGCAAGCGGAACGAGTTCGCTAATCATTTCCTTTATATAATCATTATCACCAGCTTCAGCATTAAGATTTAAGGTTTTAGAATTAAGATAGGTTTCCAATTCGGATTTGGTCGTACACAAGAACTTTTTAAGCCCACCCATAGTATATGACGGCATAACAGGTTCGGCAAGGGGTGTCGGCTCTTGTTGCGCCAGTTCCCTTTTCAGCCGCTTGTTCTCGGCTCGAAGATTAGTCAATTCCCGCATTTGCTCAGAAGTCAAAGCATTGTCCTCCAACGCTTCTGTTTGCTCTAACAACTCTTGAATATACCCGTTAGCCTCATTGATCTTCTGTTGCGAATCCTGCAACTTGCACTTCAGATTATAATTTTCGCTGTTAGCCTTCTGGTAGTTCTCGTAAGCCCGTCTACAATCTTCTTGTAGTTTATCTATTTTGGCAACCAGTTCAGGATCACCCTTCTGTTTAAGCTCAGTAATACGGTCATCCAGTTCGTTATTCTTCGCCACAATCAAATTAAGCCTATTGGCAAGCGACGCATTAGTACCTTGCCATTGCTTTTCCTTTTGCTCCATTTCAACTTGCTGTTGCCGTATCTGACACAAATATTTGTCAGTGAGCTTGGCTGTGATACGCTCCTTCACCGGCAGAGCATTATAAAGCTGCTCCTGCTCGTCCTCTGATAGCTTGCCTATGATACGTGAAGCGACGCTGGCAGATACATTGCCGGAATCCAACAGCTCTTGCCAATCTGGAATAAGATCAGACAAAGATTTGAATTGCCTATACGAAGCATAATCAATACCGGCAGCTTTGCAAGCCTCCTCTGCTGTCACAGGTTCACCCGAAGTTGTTACATTGTCACAACTTTTATGTTTACCGCCTCCATCTACCTTATATATACGCCGCAGCTCATCAACCCGATGCACTGCTTTCAGCTCACTGCCGCCTATATTGCCTCTCTGCCGCACATTGGTTTCTATCAAATCCTTGATGATCCAATCTTCAGCACACCTACCATCGTGGTTGTCATAGTGCCTGACCTCACCAAGTATGGTGACAATTCCCAATTCCCTGCAAGCCCGCACTCGCTGATGGCCGGACACAATGATTAAGTCCTGCGTAACCACAATAGGTTCAATAACCCCACTGGTTTTGATACTTTCCTTAAATTCTTCCCATTTCTGTCCACTCATTTCATCAAAGAAATACTCGTTTTGCGGATGCGCCTGCAATTTGCTGACTTGTAATGCCTGCATTATTGTTTCCTCCCACGATATTATTTTGTGATGTGTCTGTAATTATATCCGTATAGGATACTTTAGTCAACAAGTGATATGCCAAATAACCCCTTGACAAAACCCAACAACCTTATCTACCAGTGCTTTTCTGTATACAAATCTGTGATAGTGACGTGCAATGCCCGCGCAATAGCCACCAAAGTCGATAGTCGCGGGTCTTCCATATTGTTTTCGATACGTGTAATTGTAGACTGACTGACGCCTGACTTCTTCGCCAGCGCCGCTGTTGTGATATGACGCTCTATGCGTATTTGCGCCAACCGGCTTATTATCATAGGATGTAGTATGCGCTCACCACCTCCATCTCTATGCTACACCCAGCGGCAATGCAAATTCGCATTAAAAAAGACCGGCAATGCCGATCTAATGTTGATTCCTTATGGATTTTACTTTCGTATGGGCTGGCCGTTTTCGTCAAATCGCTCAGGGAAAAACCTCTTATAACCCTCCAAGGTGAGATTCCACTTTGACATTGCAGGCCATTTAGGATTTTGAATGTCTTTGCGGAACTCTTTGTGTGCCTCGATAAACCCGATAAATGGATTGTGCGTATAGACACTCCAATTCTTGTCCCAACTCTGTTCACTCATTGGCATAAACCCGTCTGCCATTAACTCCCTATCGGCCATACCAGCGGCGTAGGCTTGCTGCAAACAATAGCTACATTTCAGGTCTTCTTGGAACTTTTCAGGAACCCAGCTAAAATCGTCGTCAGCAAACCGAGATAAATAAACCTGTTTCCGTATATGTGCCTCATAGACATCCTGACGGCGCAGCAATCCTCGGTGCTCTGCGTCCTGTGCTTTTCTTTTTTGATCCTGTTTGGCTGAAACAGCGCCAGCGCCCAGCATAGCACCAGCCACCACACCCCTTATTACACGTTCGCCAGATGATTTGACCTTTGGATTGAGCATACAACCACCTCCTTTACATTACCGTGTCAATTGAGTCTACAATTTCATCCACTGAATCATCAAGCGTGTCTATGTTCAGTAAGATGTCTTCCATGCTGTCTACTCGATCTTCCATTTCATAATATCTGTCTGATTCCTGCAAATTCTCTGGCATACAAAGCATACAATCTTCTTCTTCGCCCTTAGCGTCCTCTACAATGTCATACGCTATTTTAATAAATTCCTGTGCCTTGCGGAGTATAGCTTGTGCGTTTCTCAGATTTGCTCTGCGCTGATTATTCATAAAAATGCCGCCTTTCTTTTTATTTTACCACGAAGTACGAACAAAGTCGAGAAAATTTTGCGCTTGGGTTTTCGGTGCGTGCCACACACCTTTATTGTCCCCCATCTTAGGGTCGTAGCCCACTGTATACAGCGCTCCGCTCTGGGTGCGTTCAAACCCACCTGCATCCCACGCTATAAGCAAATCGCCCTTCAATAACTGTGTGACCGTCCCCACATTATTATGCTGACCTTTGTGAATAACTCTATCTCCGAGCTGCATATACCCTCCTATCCGGCAATCGAGTATCCCGCACCCGTTTATTGCCATGCGTTTTTAGTTTGTTTTTGCCTATCTACTCATTCAATGAAAGAGGTTCCGTTTTAGCTGACCAATCTATCTGCTGTGATATTTAAATTTTGATTTTGACTGTCCAGTTACTCAAATTTGACCGTAGAATTAACATACGCGCCACAGACCGCCGTTGCATCTCTCAATGATGACAGTGCCGTACTCAGACAGTTCAGGGATGTCCTCATTTTCAACCCAAGCGAAAGCATAGAACTGTTTGGCGTCTTGACACTCCCCCACGGCTAAAGCCGGGGGATTCTCGGTTCAACCACCACCGCCC